>Ga0155117_114_pt1 | contig 97291 bp, 83 predicted proteins | sample RifCSPhighO2_01_FD_106085 | JGI IMG/M metagenome (GOLD analysis project Ga0155117, IMG submission 106085) | Candidatus Spechtbacteria bacterium RIFCSPHIGHO2_01_FULL_43_30
AATCGTCTTAATTTTTGTCGGTTTTGCGCTGATGATAGCTATGTTTGCGTTTGCTTTAGTGTTTATTATAAGGTACATTGCGATCTGGCTCCTTGTTATCGTTTCTCCGCTTGCGTTTGTGGCGTCAATACTTCCCGACACCAAGAAATACTATGAACAATGGTGGGGAAAGCTTCAGAAATGGGCTTTTATAGGAGTATTCCCGTCTTTTATTCTTTTCCTTGTCGCTAAAATGCTAGAACTGAAAAACGACCAAACCTCAAATGCGTTCAGCTCCGTAACACAGGCACTGCCGGTGCAGGTTGGCGGATTTACCCAACAAGCTCTTTCAAACACAAATACGCTTATGGCCGAGGTTGTTTTTTGGATCGTAATCATAATATTTATGTTTATGGGTCTTTCCGCTTCCTTAAAAATGAACTCGACAATGGCGGTTAAGGCTAATAAATGGAGAAGGCAGGCAATTGGTGGCATAACGGGATTTACAAAAAGAAAATTCGATGAAAAGTACGGCGACAGGATTGCTGGCGGAGTTAGAAATGTAGGGGATAGGGCGGGTAATCGTCTTCCCGGTGTTTTTGGCTCGTTGGCTAGACAAACTTCAAGAAATGTCGCTGATAATATAAGAAAAAGGGCGAGGGAAAATTTCGATCGGCAAAAACGCTCCGCGCAAAATATTCAAGGCAAGGATCCCGTTTACGATGACCTAGCTTTTGCGATTAAAAAGGGAGAATCTCCCGCTAAAAGAATGGCTTTAATTTCTAGGGCGCTCGACTTAAGCCAAGGCGATTATAACGACTTCCAAAATCAGCTGACAAATCGGGGTCTAACCGCCGCCGATATAGAAAACGAATATAAAAACATAGGCAAACAGGCCTCCCTTCGCGGTGAAGAAATGCCGTTCCTAAAAAGCCGTCCGGATCTATACGGTGATATACGAGGCACAACGGCAGGTAAAGAGGACTTGCTTAAAACACTAAGCAACGACGGCTGGAGAAATATGCCGGATACAGTATTTAATGATCCGGTTGTCCGAGAAGAATTCTATAAAAGTTCCTCTATCAACGGCTCTGCAATGGGTAAAATCCAAACTGGGAACATTTCAGCGAATAGCGCAGGAACTGTTCTAAAAAATCCTTCCTTAACACCGACTAAAATTAATGAGCTTATGAACACAGGTTCTCCCGCTATAAATACATGGAATAGCGCATTCAAAGATTATATTGACTCGCAATTACCTGCAGGTACAGCAAACAGGCAAGCGCGTGTAAGTTGGCTTACAAGCCATGGCCGACAAGATTTGGCTATTTTCCTTAGACAAACTGACTTGCCGGGCGGTGGAAAGTGGCTAGAATAACACTTTACTGTCGCGGCGATATTCCTATGTGATGTATCGGGTATCGCGCGCGTTTTCCGATTATTTACAAAATAAATTTGGCCTTCGTAATTATCCAAATACTAATAACGCCAGTGCTGTAATATGAATACGCGCCGAAAAAATCCGTTAACCGCCTTTTTATTTGAAAACGAAGTCAGCATACTAAATTTTGCTTGTATTATTTATTTAGACGCAATCACCTTATGCAACAATTTCAAGTTCCGCAATTTTTGGGCAGGGAAGCCCAGCTTCTAGGCCCTCTAACTATAAAACAAACCATACTTGTCGTTATTGGCGGGGGAGCGCTGTTTTTATTGTGGAATATTCTTGAGGTTTGGCTGTTTTTTATAATCGCTCCGTTTATTCTGCTTGTGGACCTGATGCTTGTTTTTTTGAAAATAAACGGCCGACCTATAATAGAATTCGTAGGTTCCATATTCTCATATCTTATATCTCCCCAAATTTTTATTTGGCAAAAAATAGACATCGAAAAAAAGCCTAAAGCAAGGTCGAGAGAAAAGTTTGAGGTGTTTGAAGGAGATGCTTCATCAACAACCGTGCGTGGCATACGCGAACTCGCCAAAAAAATAGACAGGAAAACCCCTTAGAAAACTATAAATTTTAAGATAATATTATGGCAAAAACGACCAAAAGCACGCAATCTTTTGTCAAAATAAACGAGATCAAGGATGATGTTGTGATTTTGAAGGGGGGCGGAGTAAGAGCGCTTATTGAGTGTTCCAGTATAAACTTTGCCCTAAAATCGGAATCGGAACAGGATGCTCTTGTATTTCAGTTCCAAAATTTTTTGAACTCGCTGGATTTTTATATCCAGATATTTATCAATTCGCGGTTTCTTAATATAGACGACTACATAGATATGCTAAAGGCAAAAGAACAGGAACAGCAAAACGATCTTCTAAGAATACAGACGGGCGAGTACATAGATTTCATAAAAGATTTTGTCCAGGCCTCAAATATAGTATCCACGGATTTTTATGTTGTTGTTCCCATGAACACTTCAGATATTATCGGCGTAACTTCTTCAGAAAGCGGCGGGGGGCTTTTTGGTTTGCTTTCCGCCATACTGCCCAAGCCCAAAAACGAAGAGGATGCGCCGGGCAGGATAGACCCGAAATTTGAGCATTACAAAAATCAGCTGTCCCAAAGAGTCGAGTTTGTGAAAGCCGGACTCCACAGAATGGGTATAACAACGAAAACGCTTAACACGGAAGAACTAATAATGCTTTTTTGGAATATGCATAATCCCCAAAACCTGCAAAAAAGAACCTTAATGAAAAGTGTTTTTGAAAAATTTCAAACTGAATAAATTTTCTAAATATGTTTAAGAACGGCGCAAAAAACAAACAAGAAGAGCCCAAATCCGCTATTGAAACATTAAGGGATATAATAGCCCCTTCTGCCGTGGAGGTCGGATCAAACTATATTAAAATAGGGTCTAAATACGCGAAGACCATGTTTGTTTTTACATATCCGAAATACCTTACGGTAAACTGGCTTGCCCCTCTTATAAATATGGATCAACCTCTGGACATTTCATTTTTTATACATCCTTACCCCACCGAAAAAGTTATGCGCGATCTCTTAAAACAGCTGACAACCGTCTCCGCGGAAATGATGGAGAGGGAAGAAAAAGGACTCGTCCGAGATCCCGTTCTTGAAGCCGCGTACCAGAACATCGAAGATCTGCGGGACAAACTCCAAACCGCGGAGGAAAAAATGTTCAAATTTGGCTTATACATAACTATCTACGGAGACAGCCCGAGAAAACTGGATCAGCTTGAGAACGAACTGCGGGCAATACTTGAATCCAGAATGGTTTATATTAAACCCGCCCTTTACCAGCAAAAAGAGGGGTTCACTTCAACATTGCCTATCGGATACGATGAACTCCTTATACACAACGAGCTTAATACTTCACCCCTATCTTCAACATTCCCCTTTGTTTCTTTTGATCTAACTTCGGATAAAGGCATACTGTACGGCATAAATCGCCATAATTCCAGCTTAATACTCTTTGATAGGTTTTCTCTCGAGAATGCGAATTCGGTTATTTTCGCGAAGTCCGGAAGCGGGAAAAGTTACTTTACAAAACTGGAGGTCTTAAGGTGTATGATGATGGGCGTAGATGTTATAGTCATAGACCCCGAAAATGAATACCAATTCCTAGCCGAAACCGTTGGCGGGAGCTTCTTTAAAATATCCCTTACCTCCGAACACCATATAAATCCTTTTGATGTCCCCATAACCGGCGAGGATGAAAGTTCGTCTGATGTTTTAAGAAATACGATCATAAATTTAACAGCCCTACTTAGGGTTATGCTCGGCGATATGACTCCCGAAGAAGAGTCGGTTCTTGATAGCGCGATAACCGAAACTTACCTATCGAGAGACATAACCCAAGATAGACGCGATATTTCGGATATAACCCCCCCGTTAATGACTGATCTTAAAACAATCCTTTCTAGCATGGAAGGAGGAGAGTCCTTGAGCATACGGCTCCAAAGATACACCGAGGGAATATACTCCGGATTCTTAAATCAATACACTAATGTCAACCTGGATAATCAGCTCGTAGTATTCAATATACGAGATATGGAAGAACAGCTTCGGCCGGTAGCTATGTTTATAGTTTTAAACTACATCTGGACCGAAGTCAGGAAAAACCTTAAGAAAAGGATGCTTGTTGTTGATGAGGCGTGGTGGATGATGCAACACGACGACAGCGCGGCGTTTCTTTTCAGCATAGCAAAGAGGGCTAGAAAATATTATCTTGGACTCACGACAATTACCCAAGATGTCGGAGATTTTATAGCGTCCCCCTATGGCAAACCAATAGTTACCAACTCGTCAATACAGCTCTTACTCCGACAATCTCCGGCCTCAATAGATGTCGTCCAAAGCACATTTAACCTGACAGACGAGGAAAAATTCCTCCTGCTTGAATCTACCGTAGGGGAGGGGCTATTTTTTGCGGGTAATAAGCATGTCGCAATAAAAATTATAGCTTCCTATACGGAAGATCAGATAATAACTTCCGACCCTGAACAATTATTAAGAATCGAAAAGGCGAAAGAAGAACTCCTGCAAACAAACGAACTCCCGAAATCTTCGCTTAATAGAGACGGCCAAAATCCGGAAATTCAGATTCAGCAGGGCACTGATATAGAAGAGGAATCCGACGATACGGCGTAAAAAATGGTGTCTTGTGAATATTTGGCGCTATGCGATAGATTTATCATATTGCATTAAATCAGCCCTCCGGCACTCTGGTTTTATTTCAATAAATTCATAGTATGGTAGTACCCATTGCAGCAGTTGCGGCGGCACGACAAAGAGGTCTTGCGGCCGCAAGAAACGCTAGAGAAAAAGCAAAACAAAATCTAAAAAAAACTCCGCAAGGTAGCGCGGATGATGCTTCAGCTGAAAAAAATCGACCTTCGTTGGCCGAAATAGCGCTGTTTGCCGGGCCTATAGCCGCGCTAAACGACGCGCTTGATATTTTTGAAATAACAATTATCGGAAAACTTGTTATAATACTAATAGACTTCGTTACCGCCGCTATTTTATTTTTGTGGTTTTGGATAAGAGTTGGAAGCAACCCGCAAAGAAAAACCGTAACAATGCTTATAACATTTTTTGCGGAACTCGGCTTGGGCGTAGGTATTTTTCCGATGTGGCTTATACTTGTAATAAACGCGCGAACCGGATGGTTTAATTTAATATTCAAAATGCCCGAAAAACTACTCTCTTTATAACTAATCTCTAAATATATGAAATTTTTTGAAAAACTACTAATTATATCCGCATCGCTTGTATTTGGATTTTTTGCCGCTACGGGTGTTTACGCGGGCCAAAAGCCTCTTGAACTAAACTACCCAAAACTTCCCGGCCTGCCAGCCCTTACTATAGATACGACCCTCCCTGATTTAATAAACTATCTTTTCGTATTGTCATTAGCCCTTGCGGGAATTTTAGCTTTTGTATCCTTAGTAATTGCAGGTTTTTCATTTATAATATCCGGGGCAAACCCGGGTCTTAGAGTTATGGCGAAAAAAAGAGTAGCGCAAGTATTCACGGGAGTACTCACTCTTCTTGGCACATATATAATATTAAATACGATAAATCCCGATCTAACGCTTGTAACGCAATCCGGCATTTCTCTTATAATAAGCCAGATACCCGCTATTAACGAACCAGCTGGACTATTCGGGGCCCCGCCTAATCTTGAAACGATGCGATATGGCGGGGTCGTTTTATACGAAAATCCTGACGGAATCATCACTGGCACGGGCCGATCAGAAACCGTACTGCACGATATTGCCAATTTTAATTCAGGTTCCGATATGATCGGGGTTCAAATATCTAATATTAAAATTATGGGTAATTGCGAGGTAAAATTAACGCCCGACTCCGGACCTCTACAGGTTGTGTCCTCGCCCGGCAAAATACTAAACCCACCCTTGACGCTACAATCTTTAGATTTTCTTAAAAGCGATTGCCTTGGCTATTCCATTAAATTATTTTCGGAAACGGATTTTAACTCAAATGTCGGGATAGGTTTTAACACGCATTTTACTTTCATAGATAGTTCTGCTGATTTTTCTAAGGTAAAAGGCCGAAATTTCCAAAAAGGAAAAAGCGCAAACGACATGGCTAAATCTCTTAGAGTCGCAAAGGCAACGACAAACCCCGAAGAGTTTGCTTTTCAGATATGCATAGACGCTGATTACAAAAACTGTTCCGGTATTCTTAATTGGGTAAATATACCAAATCTTGAAACTGTTACCTACGATGATAAAAATGGGGTTCCGCTGGGAAATTTGTCTGAAGAAGCATCATCTATGCAGATATCCTCGAGTAATTTTAGGCAGGCAGGCGTAGTTTTGTATTCGAATAAAGATTTCACGGACACTTACGAAATACTTATATCGTCTGATTTTGATTTGGAGGATGGAAATGTCATAGGTAAGACAGCCACCGGCAAACCCACACTTGATTCTTTGAAGATTATAGGCAAATACAGGGTGCAATTATGCGATAAGGAGGAAAAATGCATTGTGATAAATACTATCGCGGACGAGCCGTGTATAATATCAGATGGAACTGGCGAAAATACGGATAATCTTGGTTCATCTAGATATAGAAGCGTGGCGCCTGGCTATGTTGTTCAAACCCAACCTATACCGGCAGATATACTTAAAGATGGCTCTGTTTATATACCTGACCTTGATAATAAAGAGTTATTCTGCCGAAAATACGAAAAAGATGATCCAGCCAAACCCTGCGAGAAAACATGGGGTGATTCTGTTAAGCAGATTGTCATAGAGATGCTGGTAGAAACCCAATTTGAAAAGGGCATACCGTCGCTTATTAATGGACCTTTTGAACCTAAAAATGAATGTGGATCTAAAAAGGTTTATGCGCCAATCTAATATTTTGCGCTAAGTATCTGCCAAGAACCAGATATTACACTTTCCAAACTATTGACGATATTGTAATATTATTCTATAATACTACTATAGCATGGCAATTGACGGGGGTGCAAAGCAAAATGGGTAAATTTTGGATGCTTTTGGCTCTTTTTATTATTTTTACTGGCTGTGCGCCCGTCGAGGCCAGCGACAGCGATACATTGAGAAAGACGCACGCCGATCGTTTCGATGATGGCGTGGCTGACCGCCCCGTCATAGGGACGACTGTCTATGTGCTCATAGACAGTATAGTTTTTGAAAATGGGAATTTAAGGTTTTCCGCTGGTGGGCAATCTTATATTGTCCCGGCCGAAAAGATAAAAATATTCCCGCAGGCATTCCCGTTTATTGATGACGAGGTAATGCCCGGTACTGTGAAAATCGTTTTTAGAGAAGAGGAAACCCGTCTCTACACATACCCAAATGGGTACGACTACCCGTACCTGGAAGAAAAAATCTTAGACGAAAAAATCTTACATAAGAAATGCGGGTGCTGACAGCAAAAACCCCCGACTAACTAGTCGGGGGTTTAACATTCATAATGCTCGATATTTCTTTTATATCCACCCCTTTAATAATATATAGGGCTCCAAAGTAAGAAACCGCTCCTATTACTATCGCAATGCCAAGTTTCCAAAGCGGCAATGGCTCTGTAATAGGATTCGCGAATGCGTATAAAAATACGCCCATAACAACGCACGACCCTAATATTTTCCATAAATCTCCCCATTTCACCTTAAGGTCTGTTTTTAATTTTACTAATAGGAAAAGAAACGCTACTATCATCAGTTCCGTAACCACGGTCGTCCACGCCGCCCCCAAATAGCTGTATTTTGGTATGAATATAATATTCAAAGCGACATTTAACACCACTCCGAAAAGATAAGCGGCTGTGGCTTTTTTTTGAAGATCAAGCGCTATTACGGCTCTGCCAAGAATATTCCCGAAAAATATTAGGCCTATGGCGATAAATAATATCTGCATAGTTAACCCCGCGGCCAAAAACTCTTTCCCGCCAATTAGGCTAACTATCGAATATGAAAGCAGAATACCGCCAACCGCGGTAGGAAAAGCGAATACTGACACGGCCTTTAAGCTTTTTGCTAAGACATTATTAAAATCTTTTAAGCTTTTCGTTACCTCTTTTGAAAGAATCGGCATCATAATACCAGCGAACATCGCAGGAAAAAATATCAGACTTTCAAGCACCCTGTACGCCGCGCCGTAAATGCCTACATGCTCCGGCGGCTTCATTACTGATAAAAATATCGTGTCTATCTTGAAATAAATGAGCGTCAACGCTATTGATAGCGCAATGGGCCACGCCACTTTAAGAATTTGGTACCACTCCTTAAATTTGAAGTTTAAGGATATTTTAACCGTTTTCCTGACGAAAACGAACTCGAAAAAAAATATAGTCAGAGACGCCAATGACATAACCAAAATAAACAAATAAAGAACCTTCCCTTGAGACATATTTTCGCTAGTTGTTATATTCAAATCCCCAAACCGAATATAGATAAGATAAACGAATAACACCTGGACTGTTCTGCCTAAAACTTCCGCAATAGCCGCTTTATGAAGCGTTAGATACTTCTGAAACACAACTAAAAGAATTTGCGACATAGACAGGAATAAGAATCCAAAAGAACCTAAACCTATGGCCATTTTTACCTCAATGGGGTAGGGGAATAGAAAGCATAACAAAAATCCCAGCGCTAAAAAAATCACTGTTCCCGCGAATCTTAAGCTGAAAAAATTACTTGACACGGCCGATAAATCGCGCTCGCTTCTTGATATCTCCCTCGCCATTAAAGAGTGAAGCCCTAAATCCGCCGCAATAACAAAAAGGGCTAGGTAGGCAAGGACTGTAGAATACTGCCCAAAACCTTCCTGCCCCAAAGTTCTTATTACCAAACTAACCGATACAAGCCCGAACGCCATACTCACTAATCGTGATCCCGCAGATATCGCGGCGTTTAGGGCTATTTTATTTGAAATGCTAGTCACAAATTTATTATCGTTCGCGTTTTGATATGCGTTAAAATTATGGATATGGCCGTACAATAACATATCTACTAAAGCCCTCTCCTGCGCTTTCTGTCGTTATATCCGAAAAACTGGCTAATGTCAGATGTATTATCCTCCTGTCCGTAGACGGCATTGGCTCAAGCTCTACCGATTTCTTGTTTATTCTTACCTTATTACCCACATCTAAAGCGAAGTCCCTTAAAATACTCTCGCGCATTTTTTTATACCCGTTTACATCTATATCTACGACAATACTAGGAGATATCTGTTTTGAAGCTATCCTTCTTATAATATGCTGTAACACTAAAAGGGTCGCGCCTTTTTCTCCCACAAGGTCTCTCCCGTTAGTCGCTTTAATATCAACAATAATTCTCCCGTCTATTTCTTGCTCTGTAATTTCAGCGCCTTCGCATCCAAAGTAATTTAGTATATTCTTTGTTATTTCAGTTAATATCATATTTTTTAGTTTCAATCGCTACTGTCTTACTTATCAACCGTTGAAAGTGTTTTTTTGAAACCTTTATTTACTATAACTTGCTGACCCCAAGAGAATAGCATTGTTATCACCCAGTATAGAGGAAGCCCCGCCGGTAATTTCCATGATATAACCACTAAAAATACCGGCATGACATACAAAAACGACATTGTCATACTCTTAGAAAAGTCGGAATTAAGCATACCTTGCCCTGGCTTGTCTTTTTTCTGAAAAGTCGCTTTTGACTGAATATACTGTGAAACTCCCGCGAGTATAGCAAGCCAATAATTGGGCTTTGAAAGATCAATTATACTTAAAAATGTGGGGTTTATTGTGCCGGGATTTTGAATAAATGGATACAAGGCATCTAAACTGGACGGGTCAAGCCCGTGCAGAAACACCCTGTAAAGAGCTATTAAAATAGGCAGTTGTATAAGTATTGGCAAACATCCAGAAAATGGATTTATTTTGTTTTCTTTGTAGAACTCCAGTAATTTTTTTGCTTGCTCTTCTTTATTTTTTATCTTACCTTGCATCTCCTTTATTTTTGGCTGAAGCTCTTGAAGGGCCTTCTGGGACTTAAGCGCTTTGTGCGCTAGGGGAAATAATAATATTCTTAAAAGAATTGTTACGATAATTATGGCTATCCCAAAATCCCGTCCTGGTATTACATTATAAACAAAAATAAGAAAGTTAAATATCGGCCGATAGAGTGCTTCGTTGAATATGGTAATAAAAAAATCCATAATTTAGATTTTATGATAGATATTTATATCATCCGCGCCTCCTTTTGAAAATGGACTACACCTAATAACCCTCTTAATCCCCATAAACGAGCCCTTAACAACTCCTAGTGTTTCCACGGCCTTATAAGTATAGTCAGAGCATGTAGGCCAAAACCTGCATCCATAATATGGGAATACTGTTGAAATAATAGGGGATAATACAATTTTGTATATTTTGAGCACTGATAATAAAATTTCTTTCATGCTTCTTTTTATTACAAAAGCCTTCTAAATGTGTTCGGGTTATAATATCTTCGCTTTTTTAAGCAGATCCCTTAGCTCTTTTTCAATTTCTTCATATTTTTGGCTTACGACATCGCTTGTGGGTAATATTATGACATCAACCCCGTCGTTAATTTCGCCAACTAATCTCTCTATGATAGACGATAACCTTCTTTTAACCTTAACCCTATCCACTGATTTTTTCGCTACTTTTTGTCCTACAACAAACCCGACCCTTGCAAATAAAAGGTTGTTATTAAATTTTTTTAAAGAAATTATTTTTCCTTTAGTAAAACTGCCGTCCTTAAAAACTCTGCTGAAATTTTTGTTTTTCCCTAGGCGATATTTGCGTGGTAGCACAAATCAATCAACGGATATTACTTTTTAGTAATATCCGAGGCAATTATCTTTCTAAACCGTAAGTTTTTTCCTTCCTTTCTTCCTTCTGCGGGCGAGTACTCTTTTCCCGTTTTTATCCTTAGACCTATTCCTGAAGCCGTGGGTTCTTCTTCTTTTCTTCTTTTTTGGGTTGTATGTAACTGACATATACGAAAATCTTAGCACTAAAATAAGCTTCGGTCAATTTTATTGTTTTGAATGTCAAGATAAAAACTTATAAACAGCTTATCCACAATCTCTTCACATATTTTATCCTTGTAAAGACTTTTCAAATACCCGCTTACTTATGCTATACTTAAGGGTGACCTTTTTCTAACGCCAATCAAATCGTAAATATCAATTCGCGCGCGACCTGCTTCTAGAATTGCGTTTATTTCCGTCAGTCCAAAAACTTTAACGCTAATTCGCGAATATTATTAATGATAAGATTTGCATACTAGTGACTAAAGAAGATTTGTGGCAAATAGCCCTATCCGAAATAGAGCTTAATACATCGAAGGCCAACTTTACCACATGGTTTAGGAATACTTATATAATATCCAGAAAGGATTCTGGTGTTGTTATAAGCGTCCCAAACGGATTCTCCAAGGAATGGCTTGAGAATAAATTTTATAAGCTTATTTTACGATCAATAAGGCAGGTTTGCCCTGAAATAAAGGAGGTTTCTTTCCTTATAGAAAGTAAAAAACCTCAATCTTCACTCAATTCGTCGCAATCCGCCTCGAGGATGAAAACTCTAAGCAACCTAAACGACCAGCTGGCTTTTGAACAGTTGAATATAGACAAGGAAACAAATCTCAACCCAAAATATACTTTTAATACTTTTATAGTCGGCGCCTCCAATGAAGTCGCTCACGCCGCCGCTTGTTCTATTAGCGAAAACCCCGGCAGGGAATATAATCCTCTTTATATATATGGAGGTGTTGGACTTGGAAAAACTCACTTACTCCAAGCTGTTGGCAATAAACTTAAAGATACGGATAAAAACAGAAAAATAAAATATATATCTTCTGAAAAATTTACTAACGACTTCATAAATGGGTTACACTATCAAACCCTAAAAGAATTTCGAGAACAATACAGAAAATTAGATGTCCTTATTATCGACGACATACAGTTTATTGCAAAAAAAGAAAGAACTCAAGAAGAATTTTTTCATACTTTTAATACTTTATACGAAGATAATAAACAAATAATAATAAGCTCTGATAGACCGCCGAAGTCCATAGATTCAATAGAAGATCGTTTAAGGTCTAGGTTTGAAGGCGGACTAATGGTTGATGTCGGCTATCCCGACTATGAGACGCGCGTTGCTATTTTAAGGTCAAAGTTAAAAGAAAAGGGCGCCGAGCTCCAGGATGATGTCGTATATTATCTCGCTGAATACATACAAAGCAATATACGGGAGCTTGAGGGTGCTCTTAATATACTTTTAAGTTCTTCAAAGGAAAAAGGGGCTGATATAAATATTGAAAAAACTAAAAAACATCTTGATAAAATAGTAAAAAAACCAAGAAGGGCTATGAATCTTGGAAGGTTAATAAAGGCCGTTTCGTCTATTTATGATGTTTCTGAAAAAGATATATTAAGCCAAAATAGAAAAAGGCAAATTGCTCACCCCCGACAAGTTTTAATGTATTTAATGAGAGAAGAAATGAAACAATCATTTCCTGTAATAGGGGATAAGCTTGGCGGTAGAGACCATACTACAGTAATACACGCCTATTCAAAAATATGCACGGCTTTAAAAAATAACGACGAACAACTCGCTGAAGAAATAAACTTAATTAAAAGAGAGATATATATTACTTAATATTTTTTATAGCTTAAATAGTTCTGTTAATAATTTGTGGATAACTTGTTAATAACTATGTTCTAAACCTGTTTACATAGTGTTTATTAAAAACCTTTTTTATTACCTAGTAAAAAACCTCTGCTTATTTCCCCTTGTTTTAATCTATATATTCAGCTTAAAGTCACAACATATCCACTTTAGAACATAAAAATAAAAGGGTTAATATTGGCTAAGGTAAAGGATTTTAGCTTATATTATTAAAGTTATCAACAATAAATCGTTCCTATAATAATACTATTAGTTAAGTAACTATATATTATAAATATACTACTTCTATGAAATTTATATCCACACAATCAAATCTAGCGAAGGGTGTTTCAATAGCGGAAAAAGTCATCGGTAAAAATTTTAACCTTCCTATACTTCAAAACATTAAAATAAAATGCGAAGATGCTAAATCATCTATAAAACTACTAGCAACAGATTTAGATATTGGTATAGAGGTAGAAATACCCGGTAGAATTGAAAAATCAGGATCTATCACCGTACCTGCGAGATTATTTAGTAATTTTATAAAAGCATTACCGGAAGAAAATGTGGAGGTATTAGAAAGTAATAAAAGCATAGTAGTAGCATGTGGTAAACATAAGTCAACTATAAAAGGAGAATCAGACGCGGATTTTCCTATTTTACCATCTATTAAGAATGGTTTAGTTATAGAACTTAAAACTTCTGATTTTATTTTAGGGATAAATTCGGTTATTTATTGCGTGTCTAATCTTGATATAAAGCCGGAAATATCGGGTGTTCTTGTTCAGTTTATTGGCAGTGATTTATGCTTTACCGCTACGGACAGTTTTCGTTTATCAGAAAAAAGAATAGATAAATCTCTTAAAAATAGCGTAAACCATAAAATAATACTACCAAAAAAAACTTGCGATTTAATATGCAGGGTATTTAACAACAACGAAGAGCTAGTATTTAACATCGGCGAAGGTCAAATATGCATAAAAAACAAAACTAAAAATCAAAATTATCCAAAAATAACAATGATAAGCAGGGTTATAGACGGTGATTACCCGGATTATGAGCAAATTATCCCTAAAAATTTTTCAATAGCATTTGAAATTTCTAAAGAAGAATTAGTGAACCATATAAGAACAGCTGGCTTATTTTCAAGTAAAATTAACGAAATTGCGCTAAACATACTTCCAAGTAAGCAAAACATCGAAATTTTATCAAAAGATTATGATTATGGAGATCATTATTCTTTAATACCGTGCGTAATAAACGGTTCAGAGGATTTAAAAATATCATTCAATTACAACTATCTTTTAGACGGACTTCAAATTATCGATTGCCCATCTGTAAATATAAAATTAAACAAGGATTCTACGCCAATTCTAGTAAGTTCGGGGGAAAGTGATGGTTTTAGGTATATTGTTATGCCAATTCGTTCATAGCTGAGAGTTGGTTTAGTAAAGAGAATTGCGGAATATGCGCGCTAAATTTTAACATTAAAGATCTAAATTGTGTTTCGCCGCATTAAATATCAAATACAAAGGTTTTCTCAAAGACCAAAGCTGTCGGAAGGGCTTGAAACGGAAAAAATAAAAAGCGACTGGCAGAAAATAGTAAAAAAAGTAAATAAAAACGCGATTGATAAATCCCAAGCGCTTTATGTAAATAACGATAAAGAGCTTATTGTGAGAGTTGTGGATCATTTATGGCTTCAAGAGATGTATTTATATAGAGCGTTTATAGAAAAAGAAGTATTAGATAAAAATAAAATAATTAAATCCGTAAGATTTATAGTGTAAACTAAACTAAAACGCCCTTTTAGGGCGTTTTAGTTTAGAAACGGAAAATTTAATTAAATACTATTAACAAAAATAGGCACATCAACCTCTTTTTTATTTAGGACAGTATCTATAACCCTTATTTTCAAGGAATTAACATCTTTAATATTTACATTAAAAGGGATTTGTATGTCTGTCGAATACATTCTATTTTGAATGCTAAGGCTAGAAAGTGTTTTTAGTAGTTCTGAATTAAATAATATCTCAATTTTTTGTATTGGATAATTATTTTTCAAATCAAAAATAACATTCAAAGTTTCGCCCTTAGAAACATTTTGGTTTCTAGACGGAGAAAATAAAGAAATAAAAGGCATATTTTGCGGCGTATGGACATCGTCGAATTCTTGAGGCGGATCTAAAAATTCATATTTCAAATTTTGTTCCGGGTCGTTTTTCACGGTTTCAACCCATTTATTTATTGCCTCCTCCCATAAACTAAACTGCGGGTCTTTAGCGGGATTTGACGGATTTTCGCCTTGGGGGTCGTCTTTATCCACGAAAAATAATATAGAGTGGGGTTCGGTGTAGTAAACCTTTTGTTTAATAAGTTCGGGCGGGGTATATTCAGTGGCAAGTTTTCCAGATATAGCGTCGGTATTTACTATCTGGGATCCCCCAGCGAGCCCATTTAAGATTGGCTTCCCTGTTATTATAGGATTTGGCGGGTCAAAGTTTTTAGGACGCCACTGCTTTACCTTGTAAGTAGTTTTCATAAATTCTGACCAAATAGGGGAGGCGGTTCTTGATCCACCCCCAGCTTTAGTAGGTGAATTATCATTATTTCCAGCCCATACGCCAACAACAATGTCTTTAGTATATCCAATAGTCCACGCATCTCTAAATTCTTGCGTGGTGCCTGTTTTTACCGCGGCCGGAATATTTGCAAGATTTAAGTAACTATTTGTTCCAAATAAAGGAGCTCGCAGGTCATTATTTGAGAGTATGGCCGTTATAAGGCGCGCAATTTGTGGCTGTATAACCTGAATAGGCATGGTTTTGAATTCCTCTATAGTTTTCCCGTGAGAGGTTACGGAAAGTACGACTATTGGAGGGTTTCTTACTCCATCTTGTGAAAAAACTCCATAGGCAGAAGTTTCGTCAAGTAAAGTAACCTCGCCTCCCCCAAGCACCAACGCAAGTCCGTATGTGTCCGGGTTTTTCAATGTTGTAATCCCCATAGATTTAGCGAGATTTATAGTGTCTTTAACGCCAACTAAATATAGAATTTTAACAGCCGGAACATTTATAGATTGAGCAAGCGCCTCCTTTAGAGTTATAGGCCCGACAAATTTCTCCGTGTAATTATGTGGTGTGTATTCTTTGGCGCCAAAAACTCCAAAGTTAGTTTCAACATCATAAACAACCGTATCTGGAGTGTACCCCTTTTCAAACGCCTTAGCATAGGCGAAAGGCTTAAAAGAAGATCCTGGCTGGCGAGGTCTTATCGCTACATTAACATTACCGTCAATTTCCTGATCAAAGTAGTTTCTAGACCCCACCATCGCGAGTATGTGGCCCGTAGTGGGGTCAATAGCCACAAGAGCGGCATTTTCTGCGTCATAGCTCTTTTCGTTTCTTTCAGCGGACTCTTTGATTATTCTTTCAGCTTCCTGTTGAAGTTCCCAATCCAGCGTGGTTATAACATTAAAACCCGATACTTTTAGAGTGTCTTCCCCGTATTTATTTGCCAAGTACTCCCTAACATACATAACAAAATGAGGCGCGTTTATACCAGTAGTATTACTTTGGTACTTTATATTCTCTAGTAGGGCGGTATCAAGTTCGTCTTGCTCTATATATCCAAGAGAATACATTCTATTAAGTATGTATTCTTGCCGTTCCTTTAATTTGTCGGGATTATTCCCGAAAGGCGAGTAGTATGTGGTACCTTTTAAAAGCGATGCTAGTATCGCCGATTCAGCTAAAGTGAGGTCTTTAGCTGGTTTATTGAAAAACATCTGGCTCGCGGCTTCTATGCCGTAAACATTAGAACCGTAAGGCACTATATTTAGATAAAAATCCAAAATCTCATCCTTAGAGTACTTAAATTCCATTTCAATAGCTAATATTATCTCCTTTACCTTTCTTGGTATTGTGCGTTCAGGTGAAAGGTAAACATGCTTGATTAGCTGTTGTGTTATTGTGGAGCCACCCTGACTCACACCCGCCACTCTTAGGTTTTTCAGCATCGCTCTTGCTATACCCCTCGCATCTATCCCGAAGTGTTCATAAAAAGAATTATCCTCCGCGACTATTGTGGCCTGTTTTGCGTATTTTGGAATATCATCAAAAGGAACAATAGTTCTTTTTTGTTCTCCGTGTATATCATAAAGAAGAACCTTTCCTGTCCTGTCATATATTTTTGTTGACTCCGCTATGTTAAGATTATTTATACTTTCCGGACTCGGCAGGTCTTTCGCGTAGTACATAAAAACGCCGGTAACAGTAAGGGTAGCGAAAATAGAAAGTATTACAGACAACTTTAAGAGCGTTTTTATAAGTTTGAATTTTGATTTTTTGCGTTGCATGAACTATACTTGAGATACAGGAGTTTTTAGCGATTCAATATTAGTATTATCCATTAAAACATCGCTAAACAAGATTAGTTAGAAAAACTAGTAGGATTATGCCACTAAATGACGCAAAAATCAACGAGTTATTGGAGAGATGGATACAGGATGTAGTTCCTTCTAAAGAGGAATTTTTTAAAAAATTAAAAAGAGAAAAATTAACAATATATCATGGAGTTGATCCAACATCGCCCGATATACACTTGGGCCACTCGACAAACTACTTATTAATGAGAGTTTTTCATCAAATGGGGCACAGGATAGTTTTACTAATAGGCGATTTTACCGCAATGATAGGGGATCCGTCAGGAAGGACTACTGAAAGGGTGCCGCTAACAGAGAAGGAGGTTAAGACAAATTATAAGACATACGAAAACCAAGTAGGCAAGATTCTTAATTTTAACTCAAAAGAAAACCCCATAGAGGTAAGACACAATAGTGAATGGCTTAAAAAACTAACATTCAAAGATGTGGTTGAAATCGCGGGTCATTTCACTGTACAGCAAATGATTTCAAGGGATATGTTTCAAAAACGGCTAAGAGAAGGAAATCCAATAGGACTACATGAATTTCTTTATCCCTTAATGCAAGGATATGATTCGGTGGCACTAAATACGGATGCGGAAATAGGCGGGAACGACCAGTTGTTTAATATGATGGCGGGCAGGGATTTAGTAAAGGATTATAAAAAAAAGGAAAAATTTATCGTGACAACAAAACTGCTTATAAATCCCAAGACAAGTAAAAAACTTATGAGTAAAAGTGAGGGAGGTTACATAGCGTTTAATGACAGCGCTTTTCAAATGTACGGTAAAACCATGGCTCTTCCAGATGAGGTGGTGGCTAATTGCTTTCAGTTATGCACGGAATTAGACGCAAAAAAAATAGAAGAGACGGAAAAACTTTCAGAAAAGGAAAGAAAAGAAGCTTTAGCAAGAGAAATAGTAAGGATTTATTATGGAGAGGAAGAAGCTAAAAAAGCCGAATATGAATTTAATAAAACCTTCAAAGAAAAACGGATGCCCGACCAAATAGAAGAGTTTAAGTCGGGGGAGAAATTTATAAATATAACAAATCTTCTCATTCAAGCCGGAATCAGAAGTTCTAAAGGCGAAGTTAGGCGGCTTATCGAGCAAGGCGGGGTGCATATAAATACTAAAAGTGAAGATTTGTGGGAAAGAATAGATGATCCGGAAAAACAGCTCGAAGCATGTTTAGGCGCCGTAATTAGAGTAGGTAAAAGAAGATTCGTGCGATTATCGTATAAACCCTAAAGTGTACTATGTTTATGGAGTTTGAAGTATTTTATGTTTCAGTTTTAATTTTAAGTTTAATTATACCCACAGCGGTAGCAGTAGTTTATGTTGTAATGTTTTTAATTTTACCCATGGCAAGAGGGGCTGTCTATGTGCCGTCAAAACAGGAAAGAGTAAGAACTATGATAAAGCTTCTTGACCTTAAAAAAGGGGATAAAGCCATTGATGTGGGTTCGGGCGACGGCAGAGTAGTTATAGAAATGGCTAGAAGCGGGGCAGATGCCTATGGAATAGAAATAAATCCATTTTTAGTTCTATGGTCAAGGTATAGAATAAAAAGGCATGGATTTAAGAAAAGACCCCGGATTTACTGGAAGAATCAATGGAGCCAAAATTTTGAAGAGTTTAATAAAATATCAGTTTATGGCATTTCGTATATTATGAAAGATCTCGAGAAGAAGTTTCAAAAAGAGTTAAAGCCGGGTTCGTTAGTTGCGTCAAACGCTTTTACTTTCCCGACATGGAAGGCGGAAAAAGAAGAGGGTGAGCTGGGGGGCATAGTAAGGTTATACAGAAAAAACTAGTTTTTATTTTAACTTAGAATCCCTGTAATAAAATGCTGGACAAACTCAAACAATTAAAAGAGGCGAGAGATATTCAAAAAAATCTTCAAAACGAAAAATTTAGCGAGGAACGGGACGGAGTAGGTGTTGTAATAAACGGAGTTTTTTCGGTGGAGAAAGTTTTTTTGAACGCAGAATTAAGCAAGGAAGGGCAAGAGAACCTTATTCGGGAATGTTTCAACGCGGCTATAAAAAGAGCCCAAACAAATATGGCGGCGAAGTTTTCAGGGATGGTAAGGGGTTGATTTGAGCTACCTACCACTCCTAAACCAGCAATATTTTCAAAAGTTATTTTGGTCGATGTACGAGTTATTAAAATTTAAAAAACAGACGAATATTCTAAAATAAAAAAATGTCACTACTATTCGGGCTAACGCCAAAATGTCCGTACGATAATTGCGGAAGCCAAAATTTTAGAGTTATAAAATGGAGGCTTTATGGCGATACAGACGGAATGGCATCGTTTATAGTGTGCGAAAAATGCAGTAAAGTTATCGGCGCGCAAGAGTATATGGACGATAAAAAATTTAAAATATTTGAAGAGAGATTAAGCGAGATAGAGAAGAGGTTGGATAAGAACGAGTAGCCGCTATCCTTTAGCGAGATAGTTTGGGTTGAAGAATTTTATAAATCTAGCAAGCCTAGCAGGCCTAAGATTAAAAGAATTATGCACGGAGATTGCTATATTCTTAGCCCATGGGCTAAGGGTTTTTTTATCTTCCGATAAAACGCCACGAAGAGTGATTATCCTGCATAAGCGTCTATTGGGGCTGTAATGCGCCCCTTTTTGCAATACTCCGTCGGTAAGCAGAAATTCATCTTTATTCTTAAGGTGCTTCATAGCATAGCCATCCCTTAAAAATTCAAGTTTAGGAGACATCTTATAAACCCCCGGTTTTACAAAAGCTCCGCTATGCGCCCATTTAAGGGTAAGGTTGTGAACGAACATTTGAGATCCAAACTTTTCAGCGCGCATTTTTTCGTTTACCGACACGATGTCAATATTATAGTTAATACCAAGATATTCCAATAAGTGAAACGCCAAAATAGGAGGTTCATTATTCATAACCTGAAGCATTGTTATGGTTGGAAAAGATCCGAGAAGCCGAGGATTGCATTCTGTTACATATAATTTTTGAGTTTTTTCGTCCATAATAAAATCTATTCCAAAAATTCCTTTGTAGCCAAACTTTTGGAAATACACGCCCACTTTTTGAACGGCATCGTAAGCTTGGTCCCTTACATCTTGAGAAAATCGCGCGGATGACCAGTCGTGGCCGCAGAATAGTCCAGAACCCTTGGTGGGGTTATAAAGTTCCGGAGCATCTATTATTTGGTATTGGGGCGAGGTTGATAGGATTCCGTGCCTTGTGACACATCCAGTGATGCTTGGAGACGGCCCCTTTATGTATTTGGCAATTATTACTTCAAGCCGAGAAATATCTTCTTTAATTTGAATACCCTCTGCTTCCTTAAACTTCATTTTACGAAGAGCATGCTCCCATTCTTCTAATGAGTGTATAAAAAATGTTCCTTTTCCGCCGCCCCTTTGCGGGTGCTGTAGGACAAAAGGTACGCCATATTTATGCTTTAATAATTCAAAATCAAGGTCGGACGCGTTTGTTATTTCCCCGGGAGGGGCTGGAACGCGAAGTTCTTCTAGTATTCGTCTGAATTTAACCTTATTCTCAAATAAGCCTTTCCCAAATTTTGTCGGAGGCGCCGCCAAGATCCACCCATTTTCACGACAGACAGCATCCATTTTAGATGATGCTTTATAGGGAATAATAAGTGGGTTTTTGAAAGGACGAAGAAACCGAATTGTTTTTTCGTGCGTTAATACCGTTGTAGAATTCCTTGGCTTTACTATATGTCTTGTCCCCCTACCTTTTTCTAGAGACAATAGCTCGATTTCTTTTTCAATTAGTTCGGTATCGAGTGAATATCTCAAAGCAAGCATCCTGTACGGCTGAAATACATCCTCAAGACCCAAACGGTCAAACGCGTAAACACCGACTCCGAATATCGGCGTTTTTACACTTTCTTTGAAGAATATTTTAAGTGTTTGAAGGTCGCTTATCATTTTTAGTAGAAACGCCATTTAGCGTGCCCAGTCCTCTTGAGGGATCAATCAGGAATCTTTTTAGGTCTCTTCTGCCAACTATAACATCGTGCGTCATATGTTCCCTGGAAGCTATGGACGCTTCTGTGCGTATTTTTTCTCCGTCAAGCTCAAAAGTAAGATCTATAATAGGTCGATCTTCTTTACCCAATGCTCCGCGAGCGGGTTTATATTTTAGGATATTGGTTAAACTTAACTCATCCGCTATAGTCCTGCATATACTCGTTCTGTAAGCGCCTGTGTCAATTTTAGCAAAAGTTTTGTGTTGTTTATCGCCTTCGCCAAATAGTGTAATTTGCTCTCTAAATCCTATAACTTTTTTACCCGATAATTCCTCAACCTCCCCCTCAAGATCTCCGCCAAAAAGGTCTTGGCCTATCTTAGCCCCCTTCTTAATCGAAGTGACTTTTAGACCCTTAACCCTCTCTAGGCGTTCTTTAAGCGGGGCCATATTAGCGATTTGTATAGCAAGACCCGGGCGGGCGTTGAGTTCCAGTATTATAGGACCTCTATCCCTGTCTATACTTATGTCAACTCCTAAAAAATTAGATTTAACAGCCCTTTGCGCTTTTATAGCAAGCTTCAAAATATTGTCCCATTCCGGAATTTGTATTCCTCTAAGGGATAGTTTAGTTCCGGGTAAATGAGTTATCGGCTTATCATGGTGGACAGCTTGAGTTGTTACCCCAGTTTCCATATCTATACCAACACCAACTGCTCCAAGATGAAGATTCGCTTTACCCTCGGATTCTTTTGTTGGTAAGCGAAGTTGCGACATGACCGGAATCGAATTATAAATCACTACCCTTATGTCGGGGATGCCTTTATAGGAGTACTCCTTAAAAAGTTTCAATATTTTTATCCTTTCTTCAAAAAAAGCTATGTCAGGAGAGTTTCCAAGAGAAAAATTTCCATCAACAATATTTTGTATGTGATTTTTTATATCGGAAAGCGTAACCGCGCTACCGTCAGCTTTAATCCACGCGTCTTCAAAAATATTTTTCCCGAAAGCCCGCAAGAGAAGAAATCGTTTACTCTCAACCTTATTTTTCTTTTTTCCAAAAACAACAAGTATTCCTTGACCGCCGAGCCCTCTATTTGGTTTTAACGCAAACGAAGAAGGCAATGCGTTCCAGTCAAACTGCGACAGCTCTTTTGCTGAACTTATAAACCCGAAAGTTTTAGGAATGGGGATAGCTTGCTTTTCAAGGATTTTTTTTGTAAGGAGTTTATTATCAATAATACGAAGCGATCTTCTTGTGTGGGAAGGTTTTATGTATAGCAGATTGCGCGCGTTTATACCAAGGACCTTAGGCATAAGCTTATTTGAATATTACATCCTTAAAGCGTATGTATTCGGATAGACGCAACCCGGTCCATTTGCCAAGAAATAGGTTTGTGGCTACAACAGCCAATATAGTAAGTATTGGATGATCAATAACAAGACCTTGGAGTAATTCCCAGGTTGTGATTAAAAACACAATTATAGAAAGAGCTAAAGTTTCAATCGTAACTGCGGTAGTTTTCTTCAACCCTCTTTCCGATAGAAACGCATAGAATTGTTCAAGGGATAAGACAAAAATAACCAGAGCAAAAGCGGCTAATGGAAACTGAAATTCTTTTGAGTACGGCAATAGGGGACTTACAGCGAGCGCTGTTACAGCCGCGCCGGTTATTACAAGCGCTGTTTTTGGAAGATATAAAAGCCGCACATTATTTAGAAGTGAACGAATAAGATATCCGGACAGAAGGACGATAAGCATAATCATTATTCCCATTTCTAAACCAGTCGAAGCAAAGGAAAATCCAAAAAGGACGGGCATTGTTATGCCAAAGCCCTTTATTCCTATAATTTGTCTGCTGACGACTACTACAGTAGCGGCAATCGGCAACATTAAAATCCATAGTGTCGCATATTGTGGTATTCCATTCTGCGTAAGAAAATCAATCATAGATTGCATTATACTAATTTGGGAATAGGTATTTGGCGTTCCTAGGCCAAATCTAGCATCTAAGAATAAACAGATGTATGCGCACAGCATATAGCTACAGCTAGGGCATCTGCGGCATCATCTGGTCTTGGCGGCTCGTCAAGTTTTAGAAGAAGTTTAACCATTTTTTGAACTTGCGTTTTGTCAGCTTTTCCGTAGCCGGTAACAGCCTGTTTAACCTGAAGGGGCGTGAATTCGGAAATTTGAGAGCCGGAAGAAAATAATGTTTCAATGCAGACACCCCTCGCGTGCGCTACGGATATGGCGGTTTTTGCATTTGTCGTAAAAAAGAGTTTTTCAACGCCGGCAAGGGTTGGCTTATTTTGTCGTATTACTTTCTCAAGCCCGAGACGAAGGCGGCTTAGGCGCTCATCCAGAGTTAAATGTTTGTCGGTTTTTATACATCCAAATTCTATGCAAGTTAAAAATCCGCTCATGTCCCTATTTATTACCCCGTATCCTGTTATAGCGGTACCCGGATCAATGCCTATTATTATCACTTTAGTTTATTAACTTTAGGGCTTTTAAGATTATACAGTAGTAAAAATTAAAAAGCTATATTAGAATATATTTCCTGGACATCGTCATAGTCATCAAGTGCTTCAAAAAATCTGTTCAGCTTTTCTTTTTGGCGTTCGTCAATTTTAATGGGGTTTTGCGGGACCCATTGCACAGAAGAAGATTGGACAGGCAACCCATAATCCGTTAATTTTTGCTTGGCATCCTCGGTATTTTCAAGGTTTGTGTAAACTATAAGTTCGTCACCTTGCCATTCAATATTTTCAGCGCCCGCGTCTATTGCCTTTAATTCAGCGGATTCCTTATCGAGGTTAGCGACATCTACCGTAATGGAACCCTTTTGGGAAAACATCCACTTAACACTACCTTCGCTGGCTAATTTTCCATTATGCTTAGAAAGAACGCCTTTTATATCGCCAAGTGTCCGGTTTTTGTTATCCGTTATAACCTCAATTAAAATAGCGACACCATCAGGCCCATACGCTTCAAGCGTAACCTCTTCAAGTTTTTCCGAGCCATCCTCGCCCGCGCCTTTTTTTATAGCCCTTTCTATATTCTCTTTAGGCATATTGGCTTTTTGAGCGGTCTCAATTGCAATGCGAAGACGCGGATTCATTGAAGGATCTCCGCCTTTTTCACGCGCGGCAACAGAAATAAGTTTCCCGAGCTTGCTAAATATCTTACCTCTTTTGGCGTCTTGAGCCGCTTTTTTATGTTTTATTCCCGCCCAGTGGCTATGCCCTGACATATTGGTATTGTTTCATATTTTAGGCAAAAATTCAATAAAAACGCTTTTACTAGTATATTTTAGTGAGAAATTAGAGCATCCGCATATTAGTTTCGATAGTATTGAAATCAATATCAGCGCATATTCACATCGGTTCTCGCGCGTTTTTTAAGGAAAAATACAAAAACAGGCGAAAATACCGCTAACAAAAGCGCGATCAAATATGGAGTATAGTTTTTCGCGCCGTTTGCGTGTGGGCGATTATCCCCGGCGCCGATTACAGAAGCCGTTTTGACGCCGGAAGCCACCGAATTTTTAAGAAGCATCTCGCTATGGGCATTTGCGGCGCTTTTAGGTGTGGGTGTTTGAATTAGCGTATCTTTAATCGCTATTTTTGCGGGAGGCAGTTCCTTCTTAGGCGCAGGAAGAATATTCGCGCTTCCGGGAGTTGGCACTTGAGACCACATCCACTGACCATCAAATTTTGCGTAAGATTGACCACTCGGTGGTTTCGTGTAAATTACCGAATCTTCCATATCGCCCTTAGGATTTAACAGTTCCAGACCGTCCTCATTATTATTTAAGGTAATTTGCGTTGTAGCTCGAGATAAAACAGCGAATGCTCCGGCATCTAATATAAATTGAGCGGGAAATACATATTCGCCGGAATCTCCACTGGTATCTCGAATTTTCCAGCTAGAAAGATTGGCCGGTTCGTCGTTTTTATTTAGTATTTCAATCCATTCGTCCGTAGAGTCGTCTCCTAGGGGAGAGGGCATAAGCTCATTTATGTATATTTGAGAGGGGTAAACAACCTCATCGACTAGCTCGGCATTTATATCGGCAGAAACATCTTTTTGGCTAGGGTGAGGCGCGTCTTCGAGTTTTACTGTGTCTTTGTAGGTTTGATTTTCATAAGTTCTATTTTCGTCAAGGGTTTCCTGGGTGTCGCTATACGGTTCATACTCATTTTCACCGGTCTCTGTTTTCGATTGGGCAATAACATCTGATTGATTCTGAAATTCATTTATTTCCGTATCATCGCCAGCGGGTTCTTGGGCGGCGTTATTCTCGTATCTAGGAGTACCGCCGGGAGCTAAGCTAGTTAGCCAGCTTAGAGGTTCTGATCCCGTAAGGTTTGGCGACTTTCTTTCCATCGTGCGTTTTAATTCTTTATCGCCCGCAAACCACCCCTCAGAGGCGTTCACTTCGTCGATTATGTTTCCATAAGGGTCAATAAGCTGTATATACTCTCCGCCATCCAATAAGGCGTTGCTTTTTCTATCCTGTTGGCTGTAAGGATATACAATATCCGCGTTTATATCGGAAACCATTTCATTGCTTCTCGAAAGCAAATAATACTCTTGCGGCTGAACGGTTCCATAAAGAACAATATATGGACTGCCATCTAACGATTTTAGTATCCATCCGGAAAGCTCTATTGAAATTCCAGAGTTATTATAAAGCTCTATCCACTCATCATTTGCTGATTGGTTTTGAGTTTCACCTTCTTCCGGCAGTGACCCCATCCATGCTAGCTCATTTATAAGTAAATGGCCGGTTTGCGCGCTGGCTTTAAGCACTATAATTATCCCGCAGACAGCCGTGAGAATAAACACAATAAAGATTAAAGCGCATTTTTTACACATATCGGATAATATTATCAGAGGAGTAGGAATTTAGAAATATTGACAATTAAAATCCCGCTTGGCGTGCGGGAATAACGGGTTAGGTCTATTTGCAGAAGGACAATTTTTAAAAGTTTTTACATTATAAATAGCTTTATAAATCAAAAAACAAGGAGAGACATTTGCGATTCTCCATTTATGCATTCTTCATACTCTAGTTCCTTGTCTATCATTTTTTGTTCCAGTTTTTCTGTTAAGGGATGGTTCTCATCATAATCTGGCTGGACTCCTATGTACACGCCGGCAGGTATGGGACAGCCATATCTATTTGTTGCGGTCCCCCAGTAGTTGTAATCGTATTTTCCATTCCATGGAGTAAAACGCGGCCAGTTTGTCATATAAGGCCCATTCCAGTTTAACGAAACTATATCTTCCCAATTTAAGGGACAGTGATCGCAATTTGTGCCAGAAGTCGCGAAATCTCCTTGCGGCGGGTCTCCTGCCGCTTCATCCGCATTCCACGGTAACGGCTGAACAAATCCGGGATCCCAACCCCTATTAACATCAGGCGGGTAAAACCCCATATCGTCATAATACAGCTCCACCGCGGTTATCATATTTTTTTGAATCGTTCCAGCCGCTGAAATAGCGGCGGCATCTCTGGCAAAAGCGAAAGCGGTGAGGAGTATACGGGCAAGTATTCCTATGATGGCAATTACCACAAGAACTTCTATTAAAGAGAAACCCAACCCACCTCGTTTACGCGTTTTGAGTTTAAGATTTTTTAGCTTACTGATAGTTAAAAATTTACTCAAGATTATTAATTTAACTTAATTGCCTCGATGTATTTTATAGAGATACGGATAGTTTATCGAACACCCTGCGCGCGCGTTACTAAAATAGAGAAGGGGAATCTTTGCGCATAGGTTCTATGCCAAGGTGTCTGTAAGCAAGATCGGTTGCTACGCGCCCTCTGGGCGTTTTTTGTATGAATCCTAACTGCATTAGGTATGGCTCATGGATCTCTTCTATAGTATCTTCCTCTTCGGAAGTTGCGGCAGATAAACTTTGTATTCCCGCAGGTCCGCCGTTGAATTTATCAATAATAGTATAAAGGAGTTTTCTATCGGTTGGCTCAAGGCCTAGTTCGTCAATTTCCAGCATATCAAGTGTTTTTCTTGCTAAATCTCTTGTTATTACGCCAGTGCCTTTAACCTGGGAAAAATCGCGCACTCTTTTAAGAAGTCTGTTTGCAACCCGAGGCGTTGAGCGGCTGGACAACGCTATCAGTTCAAGACCGTCATCTTCGGCGCGTATTTTAAGGATTGCGGCGGATCTTTCAAGAATTTTTTTTACATCAAGGTTATTGTAAAAATCTAAACGGAAAGTCATTCCAAAACGACTGCGAAGAGGCGAAGAAAGCAGGCCTACCCTTGTAGTCGCGGCTATTAAGGAAAACGGGGGCAAAGCGAGCTGTATAGTTCTTGCGGAAGGACCTTTGCCTATTATTATGTCTAAAACCCTATCTTCCATTGCGGGATACAGAACCTCCTCTATTTGTTTATTTAAGCGGTGAGCTTCATCTATAAAAAGAATATCTCCAGCAGAGAGATTTGTGAGTATAGCGGCAAGATCGCCAACTTTTTCAATCGCGGGTCCGGATGTGATTTTTAAGTTGGCTCCCATTTCAGACGCTATAATATGGCTTAAACTGGTCTTTCCAAGCCCCGGGGGGCCATATAAAAGAAGATGTTCTAATGTATCGCCTCTTTGCTTTGCCGCGTCAATGAATATCTTTAAGCTGTCCTTTATCTTGTCTTGGCCTATGTATTCGCTCCATATCCTAGGCCTAAGAGTCATGTCTAGAGAATTATCTTCGGGTTTTTGTGACGGAGCGGTTACAGGCGTTAATTGTTCGTGTTTGCTTGACATAATATATGTAATCTGGTAATATTTAATGTCTGCGCCGTTAAATAATGGACGGAAATTGCGGGCATTTAAGTCAAATTTTATCTATTTATTGTAAGACTGTAGGCACCCCAGCTCCTATTTTGTGCGTAAATAAATATGTTTTATGCGCATAATTGGAGCTGGGCGGGGTATCATCTTAGTTCCGGATCGGGAGGCCTCGGCGTCCCGTCTCCTCGGGTATACTTCTATCTCTTTCCCAAGCTAAAGAAAAAGCTGCCTACAGTCTTACAATAAATAGCCATTTTTTAATCGGTTGTTTTTTCAACCTCTTCTATAGTGGTTATACCCTCAAGTACTTTCAGAAAACCGTCTTGTTTCAGCGTTATCATGCCTCTATTTCTCGCAAACTCTTTTATTTCTGTAACTGAAGGGTTAACATCAACTAAAAATTTTTCAAGGTCATAATCAACAAGCATTATCTCGTATAACGCTATTCTTCCCTTGTAACCCGTACCGTTGCACTGTTCACAGCCGCTAGGTACTGATATGGCCATGTCTAGAGTTAAAACTTTTACCATTTTCTGGAAATAATGTAGGTTTTTAGCGGCTTTGTCCGTAATAGTAAGTTCATTTTTTAATTTCAACAATTCATCCGGTTTGATTTTTCTCGATGTGCGGCAATCTTGGCAGACCCTTCGCAATAATCTTTGAGATATAGACATATTAACAGCCGGACCAATAGTTGAAGAACTTGCTCCTAAATCCATCATTCTCGGAATAGTTCCGGCGGCATCGTTGGCATGAAGCGTAGAGAATACGAGATGTCCGGTTAAAGCCGCTTGTAGAGCGATATCAACAGTTTCCAGGTCTCTGATCTCGCCAACTAATATAATGTCAGGATCCTGTCTAAGTATAGATCTTAGTCCAGTAGCGAAAGTGTATCCTTCATCAGGAGAAACTTGGGTTTGTGATATTCCCTCTAATCTGTATTCTACCGGGTCTTCTATCGTTATTATCTTAACAGCTGGAGTTTTTAGTTTTTGGAGAAAAGCATAAAGCGTCGTTGTTTTTCCGGATCCGGTAGGTCCGCATACTACTATCATGCCGTTCGGGCGAGTTAATTCCTTATCAACTAAAGATAATAAGTCCGGGTTTAACCCTAGGTCTTCTAGGGATAGTAAAGATTTAGGATTAAGTAGGCGCATAACAATATTTTCTCCAAACTCTCCCGGCAGTACGGAGGTCCTTACCTGTATTTCATTATCTTGAAAAGCGATCGCGAATCTGCCATCCTGGGATGTGCCGTGGACATTCAGCTTCATATTTGACAGTAATTTTATTCTAGAGAGTATTAAGCGGTACGCGTGGGAATCGAATTTGGACACATCGTACATAATTCCGTCAATGCGCATCCTTAGCTGTATAGCGTGTTGCTCCGGCTCTATATGTATATCGGAAGCATTTAATGTCACGGCGCTTGCGAGTATAAGTTCAAGCACTACGGAAACATCCTGTCCGGAAGACATTTCATCAATTTTCTCTTTCAAAATTTTTATATTTGTGATTGTTTGATGAAAATGTTCAAATGTTTCTTTTGATATATCTATTTCTCCCGAAATTTTTGAACCCGTTTTTTGAAGGTATATGGCCCACGCCCTTCGAAGGCCGTACTGGGAAACGATGAAAATATTTACATTGCGAAATCGTCCCTTGAGTTCTTCAAGGACTCCTTTTGTTATGGTATTTTCCGGATTTTGAGCAACTACGGTGAGCGCATCTCCTCTTTGGGATATAACGGCAATGCCAGATTGCTTTGCTTTTTCTTCCGGGACGATTTCAAGAGCGGATTTTTGTATCGGCTTAAAAGCCAGATTAAGATAAGGAAAACCTGTCTCTTCAGCTATTTTTTGAGCGCTTTCTTCCGACTCTTTTGCCAGAATTCTTTGGATTTTGTGCTCTTGGTCTTTCTGCTTTTGGAATTTAATAATCATGCATTTATCATAGCAGTATTTGCGGATTAAACAAATTTCAAGCCATAAAACTATGTTTTATCGAGAAGATTTTGAAGTTTTCGTATTATATTGTTTTGAGCGGGAGATCCTGGCTTGCCAGCGTTCATTATAATATTATTGCCGCGAGTTTGTCCGCCAATTTCTTTATGCGCGGAGTGAGCTTGTTTTTCTGACCCCGGGTTTACAATGCAAAAATATCCTTTTTGCGTTTCCCAGAACGCGGCAATGCAGGAAGATTCACCTAGGCTGTTTTTCAACTCCGCTATTATTGACGGTAAAATTTTGTAAGTAGCGCCAGTTTTATTAAAGTCATCTTCTGAAAGGCTAAACCATCCAAGGCGTCTATCGTTATCGTATTGAAATTTTGCCATAGCCGCGCCTAGGAGTTTCAGGAATTCAAAAGATTTCGTCTTAAATAAATTTCTTACTATCTCTTGCTGGTCTGCGTCTTTTGACATAAGGTAAGCGGCGGCAAGGAGAGTATTGGGTTTAGTTTTTTCATTTTGAAAATTGTTGGTGGACGACACCAATCCGGCAAGAAGTAATGTGGCCACATTTTTGTCTATTAAGGTTTCATCCCAGTTTTTAAGGAAATTAGCCATAATTTCAGAGCAGGACGAAGACAGGGGTTCGATTAAATTCACCTCGCCATATCGTTCGTTGGACGAGTTCTTATCTATGTTTATAACAGGCGTTTCAAAGAATAGCGTGGCATTTTTTTGGAATTCTTCGCCTAAAGATTCAAAATCATCAAGGCCAACGGCTATAACCAAATCATAATTAAAACCGGATAGGCCTATGTGAACATCGTTTTCGTTTACCGACACGCCCTCGTGGGGGATAATGCTAATGTTCAACCAGGATTCTTGTTTTTTGTAGCTTATGCTTTTAACCGGTTTTTGGGATACATCGATAGAAAGCACTAGATCGCGCGCTCCACTAATAGAGTTGGTTAGTTTTGTCTTGCTATGGTCAAAGTAATTATTCAGGAACGATAAATTTTCGGGCGCGTTTTCTTTCGAGAATAATGTTGTTAATTTCCCGATTTTGTTGAGCGCCGCAGTAAAAGCTACACACGCCGGATAAGAGTCGTCGGCTTGCCTATGACCAGACGCAACCAATATATTTTTGGCGTTTCCTATAAACCCGTAGGCCTGTTGGTAGTCTGTTAGAGCCACTGTTTGCATTGCCTTAAGTGCGAATGCTGATTAGCGACGATTAGTTTATGTCGGCGTCGAAGCGCTATTATCGAGGATTATCGTATCATATAGCACTCGATAACCTGATAAGCTTAGGCAATAGAGCGTTCGAGAATCGGCGCGTTCACTAAAGGTCAGTAAATTGTAAACTCGCAATAAAAGGCATTAAATGTTCATTACAATGTATCGCCTTTAAGGATGGCAGTCAAATATTGAGTTTAGCATACGCTTCATTTTTTAGCCGTTGCTGATATAATGCAAGAGGTAAAGTGGCGTACTGATTAGATATTGTTTACTTTTTGAATAAACGCGATGGTTTAATCCGTGGAACATTTAATAATGAAATTAACAAAGACAACTAACAATGAAACGCAGACAGCGATTTTTGGGAAAGAGGTGCTGGCGGACATTTTAAGCAGGTGGAGCGCGGATATACCTTTAATTTTTTGCCTAGACGGCGAGCTTGGTTCCGGGAAGACACGCTTTGTAAATGGCATGGGCAAAGCCCTAGACCTTAATATAAACCGAAGTCCCACATTTTCTATAATGAGGAGGTTTGCCATAAAAAAAACCTTGCCAGCAGAAAAGGCGGCGGGAAAGGAGTTGTTTTTTCATATTGATTGTTACAGATTGAGCAATAAAGAGGAAGCAATTGGCATCGGATTCGATAAAATATCGCGAGATCCAAAAGTTATAGTTGTTATAGAATGGGCAGAGAGAATAAAAGAGATAATTTCTAAGCCCTATTTTAATGTTAAATTCGAGCACATAGACAAAGATAAAAGGAAGATTACGGTAGAGGAAATAAAAAATGAAAAATACTAAAAAGTTAATTATTTTAGATTCAAACGCCATAGTACACAGATCATTTCATGCACTCCCCAATTTAAGAACAGCGAAAGGCGAGCTTGTGAACGCGGCTTACGGTTTTACATCAATTTTACTTAAGGTGCTTAGAGAATTTGATCCCGAGTATATGGCGGCATCTTTCGATGTCGCCGGCAAAACTTTTCGAGACGAAGAGTTTGAAGGGTATAAGGCGAAAAGACAGAAAGCTCCGGATGAATTATACGCGCAGATCCCGTTGATAAAAGAAATCTTAAGAGCTTTTAATATCCCAATTTACGAGAAAGAGGGGTTTGAAGCGGACGATGTAATAGGGACGATTTCGGAAGCGGTATCAAACGGCAAGGATTACCGAGGAGTAGAGACGATAATAGTCAGCGGCGATCTTGATACATTGCAATTAGTGAACAAAAATACGAAAGTTTACACGATGAGGAAGGGCCTTAAGGACACGATTCTTTATGATGAGGAAGCTGTGGCAAAGAGATTTAATGGGCTTAAACCTAGCCAGATGACGGATTTCAAAGGATTAAGAGGAGACCCGTCGGATAATATACCGGGCGTTCCCGGGATAGGGGAGAAGACGGCGATACAATTACTCATGGATTTCAAATCATTAGAGCTTATTTATAAAAATTTAGAAAACAACACGGAGCGGGCAGGAAAAATAAAGCCAAAACTGCTCGAAAAACTTACAAAATTCAAAGACCAGGCGTTTTTCAGCCGAGAACTGGCTACAATCAGAAAGGATGTTCCAATAGAGTTTAATGAGGAAGATTTGAAATGGAAAAATTTTAACGAAGAAAGCGTAAGGGACATCTTTAATAAACTGGACTTCAGGGCTTTTTTAAGGAGATTACCGAGTAGCTACAAATCGAAAGAATATGGAGATATACCGCTGGAAGATCAAAATAAAAGAGTGGAGGGGGCCGCTATTTTTTCAGACAAAAACGACGAAGTATTGAAAAAAATAGATAATTTGTATGAGGAAGGAGTATTTTCGGATGAAGTAAAAGCGTTTGAGGAGAAACTCGTACCGGTTTTAAGGTATATGGAGAACGCCGGTATAAAGATAAATAAAATTTACTTCGCCGAGCTTTCTAGGGGCATAGAAAAAGATATAGAAAAATGCGGCGGAAGCATCTACTCCATATCCGGAAAAGATTTTAATATAAATTCTCCGAGTCAACTTTCGCGAGTTTTATTCGAAGAATTAAATGTGCCAAAAAAGGGTTTGAAAAAAACTCCCGGAGGCGTGGTATCAACGGCGGCGCCGGAACTTGAAAAATTGCAAGGATGCCATCCCGTGATAGAGCACCTGCTTAAATATCGGGAACTTCAAAAATTGTATTCAACATACATAAAGCCGATACCGCAACTCGCGGATAAAGCGGATAGGATCCATACGAGCTTTGACCAATTCGGAGCGTCCACGGGTAGAATTTCTTCGTCCAGTCCGAACCTTCAGAATATACCCGTAAAAGGAGATTGGGGCCGGAGGATACGGTCGGGATTTATAGCGGAAGACGGGTTCAAATTTTTAGCGTTCGATTATTCACAGATAGAGTTGAGAATAGCGGCCCACATATCGAAAGATCTAAAAATGACAGAGTTTTTCAATATGAGTAAGGACATTCATAAAATGACCGCGGCTGAAGTGTTTGGCGTTAGAGTGGAGGATGTGTCGCAAGAAATGAGATACAAGGCGAAAGCATTGAACTTCGGGGTTTTATACGGAATGGGAGTTTCGGGGTTTTCAAAGAGTGCGGGAATATCAAGGGAAGAAGCGCAGAGTTTTATAGAAGGTTACTTTACGCGGTTTCCGTCAATTCGCGATTACATAGAGAAAACTAAAGAGTTCGCTCGGAAACATGGATACACGGAGACGCTATTGGGCAGGAAGAGGTATATGCCGGAAATAAATTCTTCGAATCCGGGGTTAAGGGCGCAAGCGGAAAGAATGGCTATAAATCACCCGATTCAGGGAACTGGAGCCGATATAATAAAGCTGGCAATGATAAGAGTTTTTCAAAATTTGGAATCAATAAGAGATGAATGCAGGATTTTGCTTCAAATACACGACGAATTGCTATTTGAATGCAGGGATGATAAAATAGAAGAGGCAACTTACAGTATAAAAACTGCAATGGAGAATATTTTTAAGCTCGCGGTTCCGCTTATAGTGGATGTTAAGAAAGGGGGCAACTGGGGCGTTTTGGAATAGTTAAGATTATGCACTGGCGGTAGCGGCAATTTAGTTATTTTAATGTTAGAATGTTAAATATACGATTCTTCACAAAAACACATGAGAATTAAAAAAACAAAAGTTCTATTAGTCGAAGATGAAGCTGGACTGCTCGAAATATTGGCGAACAAATTAAAACAAGAGGGCTACGATGTGGATACGGCGCAAGACGGAGAAGAAGGAATTAAGAAAATGACACAACACGCGCCAGATATTGTTTTACTCGATATAATAATGCCTAAAGTCGGAGGGTTCGAAGTATTGGAAACCATGCATACCGATAAAGCGCTGAGTAAAATACCCGTTATTATAATTTCCAATTCGGGCCAACCCGTAGAAATAGAAAGAGCGAAAGCTCTCGGGGCGAAAGATTACTTAGTTAAGGCGGAGTTTGACCCTCAAGAAGTGCTTCAGAAAATGGAAGCAGTTCTTAGGGGTGGCGTGACGGGCAGAGGGGATGCTGTAGATGAATTAGCCCGCACCATACAGGAATCAGAAAAAGGCGAAAAAAATTTTTCAAAAGAAAACAAGGATAAAAGCGGGAAGGACGAAAAAATTTCGAGTAGCAAATCTTTAGCGGGCAGGAAAATATTAGTTGTTGAAGATGACCAGTTTCTTAGAGATCTTATCGTGAGAAAATTAGAGGACGAATCCTTTGAAGTGCTTCAGGCGGTTGACGGTGAGGAGGGTTTAAGAGACGCAAAGGAGAATAAACCCGATATGGTGTTATTGGACTTAATATTACCCGGAATAGACGGTTTTGAAGTTTTAAGAAATATGAAATCAGATAAAGAAATATCCGATATTCCTATTATAATACTCTCAAACCTTGGCCAAAGAGACGATATAGAGCAGGGGCTTAAACTTGGCGCTAGGGATTACCTTATTAAAGCACACTTTACGCCAGGGGAAATCGTTGCTAGAGTAAAAGAGATTTTAAGTAAAGAATGAAGCCATATATAAATAAGCAAAACATTTTAGTATTTGCGTGTTTTTGTTTACTGTTTATAACGGGCGTGTTTTATTTTGCATTTACAAACGATTTTGGATATAGAACCACTACTATCATTGGCAGGGATAGTACAGATACAGAAAAAGAACAGCTCGAATCAAACGAAAATTCAGGTAAAAGCTTCAAATCCCCCCCAAATACCATAAGTGGTACGGAATGTGAAAATTATAACAGGCGGCCTTTTGCCGTTATGATAGCTGAAGATGCGGAAGCTCGCGACCTTTCAGGCATTGGATCCGCGGATCTTGTTATAGAAATGCCGGTAGTGACAGGTTCTATAACAAGAATGATGGCATTATTCGTATGCGAAAATGTAAAAGAGATAGGGTCGGTTAGATCCGCTCGTCATGATTTTGTACCTCTCGCTTTGGGTTATGACGCGATATTGGCTCATTGGGGGGGGTCGAATATGGCGCTGGCAGAAACGGATAAAATAGACAATCTCGACGCGATGGTAAATTACTACGATAGTTTCTATAGAAAAAAATGGATTCCGGCGCCGCACAACGGTTTTACGGACACGGGAAGATTAACTAATGCCGCTAGTAAATTGGGGTATAGATTAGTTAGTGAATTTAGCGGATACAAATTTTTAGAAAATCCAGAATCTCTCCAGTCCAGCAATGTTTCTGATGGCGGGGAAGTATCAAATCCCAAGCAAGCGCAAAACAAAAAGTTAAGCATAGGGTACCGTTCGCCTTATGATGTTATGTACGATTATGACTATAAAACCAATTCGTATTTAAGATGGCGCGATGGGAAGAAAGAGATTGACACTCTGACTGGTAGCCAAGTAGAAGTGAAAAATATTGCAGTTATGCGCGCGGCATCGAGGCAGATCGGGGATGGTTATAACGATGTTGATGTTATTGGCAATGGGAAAGCCGTTGTTTACAGGAACGGCGATGAAATAGAAGGTACTTGGGTAAAAAAGACGGACACCGATGTCTTAAAATTTTATAATAAAGAGGGCATGGAAGTAGAATTTGTTAAAGGTAAGATTTGGGTAAATGTAGCGGAATTGAACACGCGCGTCGTTTACGAGTAGTTTTAACTTATGATAATTTTTCTCTATGGCCACGACACTTATAGGGCCGGACAAAAAGCAAAAGAGATTATAGCCGGGTACGAAGATATTCATAAAAGCGGCCTCAACCTGCGCTTTTTTGATTTCGAAGACAGCGCTTTCGGGGATTTCAAAAATGCGGCTGAATCAGTTTCTATGTTTAACGAAAAAAAACTTTTGGTTCTTAAAAACAGTTTTTGTTCAAAAGATTTTGTAAACGATTTTTTGTCATGGGGCGGGAAAGAAGGCATTGCGGTTTCAAAAGACATAATTTGTTTATTTATGGAAGTAACAGCCGATAAGTCGAGCGACATATTCAAATGGCTTGCGGGTAACGCAAGGTGTCAGGAATTTAACGAGCTTAAAGGCACAAAATTAAAAAATTGGAGCGTGGATTTCGCGAAGCAAAAAGGAATCTTAATGGAATCTATCGTGGCGGAAAGATTGATTTTTTATACGGGCGGAGATTTATACGCCCTTCACAACGAAATTTCAAAAATAGCGTCTTATGTCTTAGAGAGGTCCGGATCTAAAACGGCGACAGAAGGCGACTTGAATATTTTAATAAAACCAAAGCTCGAGACCCACATATTTTCTCTCGTGGATTCGTTTGTGGAAAAAGACAAAAAGAAGGCGTTAAGGCTTTTGCACGGCCATATAGAGGCGGGGGATAATGAGATGATGATTTTTTCAATGATTCAAACGCAATTTAGAAACATCGCCGCGATAAAAGATTTAATCGACGCGGGAGAAAAGGATTCTTACAGGATTTCAAAAATTTTAGGAATTCATCCCTATGTTGCGAAAAAAGGTATGTGGCAATCCGCGAGGATGGATAAACGGGAAATAAAAAATATCTACAAAAAATTTGTAGATACGGAGATAAAAGTAAAGACAAGTGAACTAAGTTTGAAATCGGGAATGGAGAATTTGTTGTTTGAGAGCTAGTTTTTTGGAGTGTTTTTTGCCTCCGGAGCGGGTTTTGGATTAAGTTTTTTGGCGACTACGGATTTCCTTCTCGACGCGGTATTCTTTTTTATAACTCCGACCTTAGCGGCTTTATCCACCGCTTTATAAAATTTCGGCAGAATTTTTTTTAACTCTTCCTGATTTTTTTCTTTCGCGAAAGCAAGCGCTCTTTTCATAAGGGTTTTTATTTTGTCTTTATATTTGAGATTTCTTTTCTTTCTCGTCTTGCTTTGGCGCAGGGCCTTTTTAGCTGATTGCGTGATGGGCATATATTTGTTTTTAGCAGAAAGTCCGATTTAAGTCAATGATTTGTGCATGTGGAAATATAGGAAACAGCATTTTACGGCTAATTACAACTAATATTGGCTTTTTAGAGCCATTTTTTGTGGTGAACTAAATTTTCCGTTGACATAATATCTTTTTTTTGGTATGATAGAGATATAAAATGTAAGGAGGGGAAAAATGCGGATAGTTATTTTTTTCTCCACGCTGATTTTTTTGGTAGGCGTATGGCTGGCGACACCGGATACGGTGTACGCCCCCGCCACAGAAGATGACGCGGCGGTCACCGCCGCGGTAATGCTCGTCAACGACGAGTGAAACCCCTGTTAATATACGGGGGTTTTGTTTTATTTCGCTATAAGTTCTTCTAAGTTTACGGCATCTTTCAAGACATACTTTCCGATTTTGGTGCGTATTAGCTTTTCCAAATATGCGCCACAGCCGTTTCGTTGGCGTGAGGATTTGGATGGCGCGGCAAGCTGTTTTCCAATGTCTCGTGCGAGCGCGCGAATATAAGTGCCGGAAGAACAATTTATTTTAAGCTGAAGCATGGGCCATTTATAATTTAGAACCTCAATGCCGTAAATCTTTATTTTTCTCGGCGCCAGTTTTACCTCCTTGCCGTCTCTTGCAAGTTCATACGCTTTCCTGCCGTGAATTTTAAGCGCGGAATATGCCGGAGGAACCTGATTGATTTCTCCGATAAAGTTTTTCAATATTCTCCGTATCAACACGGGTCGAACCTGTGTGGCGTTGGTAGGGACTATACTGCCAGTCAAATCCCCAGTATCACTTTCAGCCCCAAGCCGTAAGGTGGCTATGTATTCTTTATCTAATTTTATAAATTCGACCTGCCTTTTTGTCGCTTCTCTGCCGACAAGTACTATCAAAAGCCCCTCGGCAAAAGGGTCTAGTGTTCCCGCGTGTCCCACTCGTTTTTCACCCGTGATTTTACGGACTTGGTCAACAATATCGTGCGAGGTTGGGCCGGAGGGTTTGAGAATAAGCAGGATATTATTTTTCACCATAAAAATTTTTAATCTTATCTCTAAATTCAGCGGCTTTCTCGAAATCTAGATTTTTAGCCGCTTTTTTCATTTCTTTTTCAAGGTATTTTAATGAAGCGCTGTCAAGCTCTGTGAATTGACCCTTGCCTCTGGATACTAATTTGTAATTCGTCTCAGTTACGATATCCAGTTCTTCGAGCGGCTTCTCGATGGTTTTGGGCGTAATGCCGCGGTCCTTGTTGTATTTTTCTTGTATTTTTCTTCGCCTTTCAGTTTCTTTTATAGCCCGTTTCATCGATTCGGTAATATTGTCAGCGTACATTATGACTCGTCCTTCAATATGCCTCGCGGCTCGTCCCATTGTCTGAATTAGAGTGGTGTCGTTCCGCAAAAAACCCTCCTTGTCGGCATCTAATATCGCGACTAGGGCGACTTCGGGCAAATCCAGCCCCTCTCTTAAAAGATTTATTCCAACAACAACATCATACTTTCCAGAACGCAAATCGTGAAGAATTTTTGGGCGTTCGAGCGTATGAATTTCAGAATGAAGATAATACGCTTTGATACCCCGCTCCACAAAATATTCGGCTATGTCCTCAGCGAGGCGCTTCGTTATAGTAGTCACAAGCACTCGCTGATTTTTAAGCACTCCTTTTTGTATCTCCTTAACTAAATCACCCATCTGATTTTTAGACGGCCGTATTTCTATTTGAGGATCAAGTAATCCCGTGGGCCTCACCAGTTGCTCGATTATGTGAGATTCCCGTCTTCCCACATGAGATTTGGAGATTTCACATTCATATTGCGCGGGGGTGGCGGAGACATAAATAGTTTGGCCGATTCTTTGCTGAAATTCATCGAAAGTGAGAGGTCTGTTGTCTAGGGCAGATGGGAGTCTGAAGCCGTAATCAACAAGCGCTTGTTTTCGAGATCTATCCCCAAAGTACATTCCTCTTATTTGAGGGATTGTCATATGAGATTCGTCTATAAAGGTTAAAAATCCTAAATCGTCGGCGGCGTATTGGGCGCGGTGGTCACGGTTTTCGGGAGACCCGAATTTTGATGAATTAGCGGCGTGGCCGAAATAATCAAGAAGCGTGTACGGCGCTTCGCCCGGATATCTTGCATCAAGATGGCGGGAGTAGTTTTCAATTCCATGACAAAAACCGGTCTGTTCTAAAAGTTCCAGGTCGAAATTCGTTCTCTGTTCGAGTCTTTGCGCTTCTAAAAGTTTTTTTTGCGAATTAAGCTGTTTGATATGCTGATGAAGTTCGTTTCTTATATTAGCTATAGCGATTTTTTGAGTATCGTCAGGCGTAGCCCAAAAGGATGCGGGGAATATAAGAACTGTGTTTACCGGATAGGATTTGGAGCCAAGCGACGGAACACTAAATCGTAAGTCCTGAATGCCAGAACTGTTTAATTCAATACTTATAATTTTAGTTCCTGTAGTCGGGAAAATTTCTACAGTGCTTGTTCTCGACCGAAACTGGCCGGGCCTTAAATCTATCTGATTTCTAGAATATCCGAGTAGCACCAAGTGATTCAGAAGTTCTTTTCTTGCTATGTTTTGTCCTTGAGATAACGCCAAGCTCAAGTTTTCATAGTTTGCGGGAGAGCCAATATTGTATATGCAGGATACGGAAGCTACTATTATAACATCACGCCTAGTTAGCAAATCTTGGGTCGCCGCGTGTCTCATTTGGTCTATCTTTTCGTTTATTTTAGCGTCCTTTTCTATATATGTGTCGGATTGAGGAATATACGCCTCCGGTTGATAGTAGTCATAGTAGCTTACGAAATAATGAACCGCGTTTTCCGGGAAGAATTCCTTAAACTCTTTATACAACTGCCAAGCTAGAGTTTTATTGTGCGAAATAACTAGGGCGGGGTGGTTTATCTTTTCTATAACATTCGCCATAGTGAAGGTTTTTCCCGATCCGGTTACGCCCAAAAGCACCTGGTTTTTTGCGCCGGATAAAACGCCCTCGGACAATTTTTGTACGGCATCTGGTTGGTCGCCCGCAGGTACAAAGTTAGATTTTAGTTTGAATCTTGACATAACGGTTAGTTTGTTATTTTAGCAGATTACTTTGGAGCTTGCAATAAAATAAATTCAACCAATAAAAATAATCTAAGACAAAAAATACCCGAGAAAATCTCGGGTATAATTCGATAGTATTTGCTTAAAATTATCAGTTTCAATAAAGAGCTATTTGAAGCGGCGTTCCGTTCGCGGAAAAGGCGACAGGTTTCTTGTCGATGTAAACACGAAAAGAACCAGGCTCGACCAATACCAATATATCTCGCGAATTCACGATAAGGTTTTCCAAAACAGTATGGGCGTTAAACGGAAATGGATTCATTATAGCCATATTTGGAGCATAGGGCCTGATACCCACGACATATTTAATAATGAGGTCGTTTATCCATGAATGCAGATAATTATCAATTCCGTTAAATCCGTTTTCGGTTGTGCTGGCCGAATACCGTTTTAGCGGATGGTAATGCTCAAAACTGTTCGGCCTTAAAGGATCTCCCTCAAAGCTCATTGTTGCGAGCCATTTCTCAAAGAAACTGACAAATTCGCGGCGAAGGCGGTTGTCGTCAAATCTGATTGCTAAGTTAGCGATCGCTTCGGCTATATGCGAGTTTGTCATAGGCCACATCCTGCCGTTCCATGGGCACATTTCTTTTTTGCCCTTCCATATTCCATCCGCGCTGAACTGTGGATCGTCCATGCTTAATGTGGGGAAGGGAACGGGCGTAAAAAATTCTTCGGAATTGAATAGGTGCTTCTTAAATCCTGCCAAGTGTTTTTTTGAAACAATATTGGTGAAGTAAGGATAAAAGCAAGTTAACGCTTTAACATCCGTTCTTCGCATTTGATTGGCGTCAAAGTCAAAAAACATTTCCTGAACTGGATCCCACATATATTTCAAGACGGCGTGTTTAACCTTTTGAGCTCTTCGGCTCCAGGCCTCGGCTGAAGCCGTCCCTCCTAAAAGTTGAGCCATTTTACGCAAGGATTCGTAAAGCTGATAAATATATACTGTGGCATCCACGCCTTTCAAGCAAAATACATTACCCCAACCGACAGAATCGGCCTTATCGCTTACGGTGGAGTACCTTGGAGAAAACTCCTGCCCGGTCTCGAAGTGATTGACGATGTCATACATATAGAACCGCTCACGGTCGCGTTGTCTCTCAAAGTATTCCGCGTAGCGCGAAAGGCCATTATAACAGTATAAAAGGAAATCGCGGTCTGGATGCAACCAGTAAACTTCGAGCACGGATGTTCCCCAGTCGGCATGATAAAATGTTTCAGGATTTGCGCCTTTTTCAGGATTAATGTGTCCCGGCAGGGAGCCATCCGCGGCTTGGTTTTCAATAAAGTTAACTATCGATCCTTGAGCGAGAAGGGGGTTTTCTAGCCACCTTAATTCTCGCATATGCGCCTGGGCGCTGTAAGAGATATGTTGCTGAAAAAAACTAGTCCCCTCGTAAACTCCGGGCGCGGGAAGATATTTAGCTTCTTGTTTTCTTTTACTAAAATCAAAACTCAAATCCTCCAGATTCTTCCAGCGATAGTTATAGAAGTTTTGAAAGTAGGGGTTTTGGCAGTCAAGCTTTGGTGGGTCTCCAAAAGGAAAAAAAGTCATTTAGATGCCTCCTTGCTTAGATTACTATTCTTTTCCGTTCTTCTTCGGTGAGATCCTCACATAAAAGATCAAGTATTGCCGCGGCTGACCATGCCTGAACATGATTCGCGGGTTTTGTGCCCCATCCAGCGACGGTATCGGTTGTTTTAAGCGTTCCGTTTACGGAAGCGTGAAGTTCGGGCGCGCCAGAAAGTAAACAAGCGGTGTTTAGCAAGCTTTCTTTAAGAAGACGGGCTTTTATCTTGCCGTTAAAATTTTTAGTTCTGTCAAAGGGATGAGTGTAAGCAAAATTTTTCAATCCATAATAAATCATCCAGTTGTCCATTATCCAGATAGATCCGAGGTGGTAGAGATAATCGCCGAAGCACGGCTCTTTATCGGAAAGCGTTCTTATGCCATAAGGAGTGCACAAATCCGGCTGGAAAAGCCGTTCCGCGCAGGCATTCATTTTTTCGGGGTCGTTTATTATGCCGGTGAATAACAAATGACCCTGACTCGATGTCGCGGCATTTATCCGCTTCTTCTTCGCATCAAGAGCTAGAGCGAAAGCTCCAACATTTTCGTCCCAAAATCGGGCATTAAAGTTATATCTTATAGCTTCAGCGTTTTGATAATACTCCCTCCACTGTCCGTTAAAATGCGCGCTCATTTCAGACATAAATTTATAGGCAAGATAAGCGTATCCTTGCACTTCGACAAAATTTACCGGATATTCGGGTTCAAAACAGAATGGAGTATGGTCTTTCCAGCATTGATTTCGTATGCCGCGGGGGTTCAAACTTTTACATTCTATGAAATAATCTCCGTCAGTATCCCCGTAATATTTCATCCAAGCCGCGGCCGCTTCAAGATTGGGCCATATTTCTTCAACAAAATCCCAATCATCGGTAGCGGCGGCATATTTGTGGGCAAGTATTATAAACAGCGGAGTCGCATCAACGGTGCCGTAATAAGGGAATTCCCAGAATGGTATTTGGGAAACTTGCCATTCAAACTCTCGGTGCTCATGCAGTATTTTTCCAGGTTGCTCTTCGCTTTTCCAGTTGTGTCTTTTACCTTGCAAACTCGCAAGAATTTTGAGGGTGTTCCGAGCTATTTCGGGAGCATTGCCAATGCGAGCATTAAGAAGCATTAAGGAAGTGATGATCGAATCTCGTCCAAAGAGCCATCGAAAGTCCTTGCCGCCCGCGAAAAGATAGCCGTATGTCGGATGCTTAAGGGATTCAAGGTCATTTATCATTTTTGCTAAAAGTTGAGTTTTGTCCATGCGGGCTCCTTTTGTATGAAATTTTTAAGGAAGTTTACCTATTATGTAAATTCTATACAGTTTGTCAATATTGACTGTTTAGTAACGCGCATATATTGTATGCGGTTGAACTTTGACAAATAAAAACCGAAAGCTAAGTTCAAACTTGGAAAACAGGAGGATGCTATGGTATCTGGACGCGATGCGCCCTTACCTCAAAAGACCGGATTGGAGCTTATCGCGGGATTAATGGGAGCCCTGATTCCTATGATATCCGTACCGCTAATCGGGTTTTTCGTTTTCTTGATGTTCACATGGTCGCCGTATTTTTCGACTTTTGCCGCGTTTATTTATGGCGCGCTCGCGTCATTTGTAGTCGGAGTTGTGATTTGTGTAATTCAGGGACGCATTAACAAATATGTATCGAATTACTTCCTTTCAGAAGAATACGGCACGCTCAAAGGAAGTGAACGCAGAGCGATGGCGAGAAAGGCCGTTAGGGAAGTGCGGGAAGACTCGATACGAAAGCATGCTTGGCAGACAAGGTTCAACTTATACAGGCGCGGAGTAATAATCGTCGTCGCGCTTTTTGTTGTTGCGTATTTTGCGAATTCTCTATTTGGCATATACCCTAAAGATCTATTCAAAATTTCACCTTATCTGCTTATAGCTTTGTGGGTGATCCTTGTATTACTGCTTCCGGACATCTTTCTTGTATTGCTAATCGTTACGCTTACCGGAATATCACTGTCGCTACACATACTCGGCCCGACGATACTGATGTATTTTATTCCGTTTTTGTTTTTGATGCCTATGAATTTTCTAATGATGTTTTTAGTGATGTTTGGACCCTTGATGATAATAAACATTGCGCAGATACAGACATTGAAACCCACAGACGCGAGATGGGGCAACACGCCCGATGATGTTCGCGGGCAGAAAAGCGCTATGCGTCAGTTGCTTTTACAGATACGGATTATCGCTTCTGCCGAAGGGGACGAAATGGTTAAAAAAGTGGGCGAGCGAGGAAGGCCTAGGGGGATTTTGTTATTCGGTCCTCCGGGCGTTGGCAAAACTCACAGCATGAGAGCTATGGCTACAATCCTGAACGCGCCCATTATGATAATACCGGCGAGCGCTTTCAGCTCCGCGTTTATGGGTGTCGGCATCTGGACAATGTTTGTCGTTAAGATTTTAGCAGGGATTCTGCAAAAAAAGTATAAATGCGTTATTCTGTTTTTCGACGAAGCGGAGCAGATCTTAATGCGCAGGCAAGGCGTGATGGGCGGGGAGTATGAAGCGAAGAATATCGAAGCAAGACCTACGATTTTGAATATACTGGAAAGAGACAGTTATGGACGGGTGGCGAATTGCGGGCTTGGGTTTATCGGGGCAAATGAGGACGAAATATCCCCGAGCTCATTTTCCGCGCCAAGAACTCATCGATTCATGTTTCCCGGGGGAATGGGAGGCATGGGCGGAGGAGGCGCTATGGTTCAGCCGGTGCTTTTGAACTGGATGGACGGAATGAGAACCCCGCCATTGCTTTCCAGAATATGGAGAGGCAAAGTTAATGATCTGGCTACGGCGTTCTGGATACCGCCAATGACTAAATTCGGAGGCAAAACTATTCATTTTCGCGTTCCTCCGGCGGATCCTCCTCCGGATAACGCGGTATTTGTTGCGGCTACAAATATGCCGCACATGATTGATCCGGCTTTTCAGCGTTATGGACGCTTTGGCTTAAAAATTCATTTTTCGAAGCCGAGCGAGGAAGACAGAGAAGATCTTATCGATTTATTCTTCTCGCGTCTTAAGGAAAAGGGCATATTGGATCCGGATCTTGACCAGCTCGATCGGAAAAAAGAATTCGCTAGAGCCACAGTTGGGCTTTCTCATGTGGAAATAGAACAGGTTACCATGGATGCTTATATGTTGCGCAATGTCCATATTCAGCGTGTTCGCGAATTAAAGCGCAGATTAGATTCAAAAGATGAGTTGGACCAATATGAAAAACGGTTTTGGGAAAGGTTTAAGGGGGAGATGGAGCAAAGCGGCTGGGATCGAATGATTGTTAACTGGGAGTCGCTTTCAGAGGCGCTTATGAATATCCGTTCCGGTGAGGCAAACCCCGCTATTACATCGCCTCGTCACAGAAAAACTACAGCTTACCACGAGTTTATGGGTCATATGCTTCCTCTTGGTTACTTCTGCCAAGATGTGATGCGGCCAGTAGCTCTGTCTGTTATGCCAAGAGGCGGAGCTTTGGGTATGGTGATACATGTACCCATAGAGGAACGCGATCCAGAACCGCAACGGGTGTTTGACGGACTTTTACGAGTGATGGTCGGTTCGGTCATCGCGGAACGCGTATTTTTTGGAGATAACCAGCCCGGGGTAAGCGGTGATTTGGATCAAGCAACTAGCCTTTCCGCGTCTATGGTGGGCAGGCTGGCAATGGGTCCAAGAAATTGTTCAGAAGACGAAGAAGAGATATACGCGAATATGGGGAAAGGATTCTTCACGCTAAAGGGAGCGGCCATGTTTTCCGCTGAATCCGGAGGATCCGGAGCATCTTCGCTTCAAGACCCCGATAAGCGTCATAAGATGCTCGTTTTATTGGGGCAGGCAGTCGTAGATGTGTGGCGATTAATAGACAAGAATAGAACATTGGCAGATGACGACACGCTAATCAGGGGCGGTGTGTGTAATAAATTACTGGAAGTGGACGAAATAACGGGCAGTGAACTCGAGGAACTATGGTCTAATCTTGGTAAATCGGTAAAGCCGTTAACTAACGAAGACAAGATAAAGTGGCCGCCAAAAGAAATATTCGCGTCGGAAAACCCGTTCTACGAAAACAATAACGGAGAGGATATATGGAGCACTCCCGAATATATGTACGGTATGGACGACTGCTAGAAATGAACACTTCAAAACTTACCGTTTTGGCGCTATCGGTAGCATTGTTTCTAGCCGTTTTTGTTGCCGGTTGCGCTATGGAATGGAGCGAACCGGAAGGCAAGGTAAGGGGCGACTCGACAACTGAAAGGGTCGGTTCGCTTGTCGAGATACTAAATAGTGAGAATGAGAACTTCGCGTATGTGTATTATGTTAAGTACAACACAAAGGACAACGCATGGGAATTTATGATTTTTGTGAAAGAGCCGTTCGGCAAAGTTTTTAGTAGTGGAGCGAGTGCGCCTCCGCTAGGCATAGATGACAGCGCTTCCTTGATAAATAGATACGACGGTTTAATAAAAGATCTATTCGTAGGGGTAAGCAAAGAATCGTCGGGGAAATCCGGAGAGATAAGGGCAAAGGTAATTTTTAGCGATTCGGTTGGGTGGGTTGAGTCCACAGATGAGATGGCTAAAATTTCGGCTCGGCCGCGGGAATGGCAGTTATACATGGAAGATAGGACTGGGGGTAAGGAGATAATACTAGAGCCAATCGAGGAGTTGGAAAAACAGTTTAGAAAACGCTACGGAATACCTGAATAATAAAGGAGGATGACTTGAAAAAGAGATTTGCTTTTTCGAAATTTTTATTTGCGGTGATAGCGGCTGGCGTATTGGCGACGACGGCATGCGGCACAAGAAACGAACCGCCCGTTGAGCAAATCACGCCCGAACAGGTTTTAGAAAATAAGATAAAGGACCTCAAAGGGCCAAACTACGGAGCATACGACAAAACACTTCTTTATTATGAAATACGCGGAGAAACGGTTGCCGGTTCCTCGCAGTTGCTGGCGGAAAACTTTTTAGTTCCGTCAATGGTGATTCTTGGAGTTGGAAATCCTCCGTTAGCTTTTCAGCAGGAAGTGTTATTTTCTTTTGCGTGCGGTTCGGAGTTGATGGTTCCGAACCCGATAGATATGATTGATGAAGCATTGCTTAGTGCGGCCGTCGAGAAAAGTTTAAGCAAAGGTGAAATCTTCGATCCTCCAAAGGACGCGTCCTACGATGTATCAGCAGTTCTTATCGTAGGAAAGGATTTTAATGAAATGGCCGCGGGGAAAAATTTAGGAACCGTGGACTTGGCGGATGCAAGGCACACGATAGGCGGCAAGTTTGTAGCGGCGCAAGCCCCGGTAGGATTTAATTTTACCGCAATTCAGAATAAGTGTGATTTCCCCAGAGGCGACCCAAGGAGATTGGACGCGTTTGACACGGTCTATGTGCACTCTGGTCGTTTGCCGGAAATTCGTCCAATAGTGGAACCGGCTAGCGTATCATTCATGAAAGACCTTGATGCCGGGATATTTTACGCGGTAGCGAATTCGTCAAACGGTATAGTTTTTGCGGGGGGAATGGTTTTTGGATTTCGGGATGGTTTGCCCGAAGTACTCGGGCTTGTTCAAGGCCAGCCGACAAGCGGGGTCGCTATCGTAGCGGATATCAACGGCATTGTTACCAACGAAAATGCCATACTTAGCTTATTGGCTAAATAGAATCAATTGATAGAAATTAAAACACCGGAAAATCCGGTGTTTTGTTTACCTCGACATTGATTAGTTTTTAACCAGCTTCGATTTAAGAGATTCAATCCTTTTGTAAAATCCCTTTGCGCGCATGGAGTTAAGTGTAAGTTTTTGAAAATCGTAATGATGCGTCCATTTGTGAAGGTTTGTCATTTACTTCCTATTGTAGCCGTTTCATAATATAATCAAACCAATGATAATTTTTGTGAAGGGCAATATTCAATACATAGGCAAGGACTTTGTGGAAGTTTTTTGCGGAAATATCGGGTATAAAGTATTTTGCCCAGCCAAAAGTTTAAGCAAATTTTCCAAAGGCGAAAGTCTGGAATTGTTTACGCATCTTCATATAAGAGAAGATGCTCACAATATTTATGGATTCACAACCCGCGAAGAAAGAGATTTTTTTGAAGTGCTTCTCAATATTTCAGGCATAGGCCCAAAGAGCGCTCTGGGTATTTTGAACGCGGCTCCTCTGGATATGCTTAAAAATGCGATCGCTTCGGGAGATATGTCCATATTAACTCGTGTTTCGGGAATAGGCCAAAAAATAGCGCAGAGAATTATACTCGAGCTGAAAGGTAAACTGGAAGTTTTGCCCGGGAAGGCGGGGGATAATGTGCGCGAGGGCGGAGATGTTATAGAAGCGCTTGTGGGGCTTGGCTACTCTCGTGTTCAAGCGCAGGGCGCGGTAAGCTCAATACCTTCAGCGATTAAGGGTGTGGAAAACAAGGTCAAAGAAGCTCTGAAAATTTTAGCTTCATAGTATGATGGCGCGAGTATTCATATGAAGGAAACATTAAAAGCGCTTGGGTTAGAGCCAAAGGAAGCAAGTATTTACATTGCCCTGCTTGAATTAGGTGAGGCGACGGTTCTTCAAGTTTCAAAGAAAGCAAGGATAAAGCGCCCCACGGCTTATGTGGTTTTGCAATCACTTGAAATGAAAGGGTTTGCGGCCAGGGTTTTAAGAGAAAAAAGAACATTTTATACTCCCGAACACCCGGAGAAATTGGTGATAGAATCGGAACTTAGAACAGAGGAGCTTAAAAAGGCGCTTCCGCAATTTGAGGCTCTTATGAAAAAGGAAACCGGGCCAAGGGTTATGATTTACGAAGGCAAGGAAGATGTTGACAGAGCATACGATGATGTATTCATACAAAAAGGCGAAATGCTTGTTATTAGAGTTATTAAAGTTTCCAAGGAATTATTTCCTGGAAGTTTTAAAAAATTTGAGTACAAAACATTTTCACCCGAATACAGGGCAAGGGAGATTTTAGATAATAGCGATGAGGCAAGGAGCTACGCGGAGGATATTTGGAAAAAGCACGGCAAAACATATCGGGGCATCCGTTTCATACCGAAAGAGTTTCTGCCCATCGAAGGGGATATCGGTATTTTCGGTAATAATGTGGTTATAACCTCTCCGGGAAAGAAATATTTTACAGCGAGAATCGATAGTGAGGAAATAGCTCGCGCATTCCGAGTAATTTTTGAAATGGCATGGCAATCCGCAAAAGAGTAATTGCGGTTGGATGGTAAAGGTGGTAAAATTTCGATGCTTGGATATAGGAAGATAACGAGATTTGTATAAACAATGGAACACTTTTTACAATCCCCAGAATGGGAGGAATTTCAAAAATCCATAGGCAGAAAGACATTAAGAGTTGAGGGACTGCTTGTTATAAAGTTGCCTTTAATTTTGGATAAAAGCTATCTTTACGCGGCGGGTACGCGCGTCGCGGACTCAAAGCCAATAACTAAAGGTTTAGTAAACGGACTAGCCGGCATATCTAAAAACGAGAACGCGATTTTTTTTAAATTTGAACCAATGGTGAGTCAAGGCGAGTTAGCAAAGGAACTGACGAAAAGCGGATTAAAGAAATCCGATAAACATATCCAGCCGCAAAGAACAGTTATTCTCGATTTAATAAAGAGCGATGAAGAATTGCTAGGGGATATGCGCGAAAAAGCGAGGTATAATTTGCGGCTCGCAAGTCGCAAGGATTTGAAATTTGATATTCAAGTTTGGAGCGCAAATGAGCCGATATTCGAAGAATTTTGGAGGATTTTAGAGAAAACAGCCGAAAGGGACGCCTTTCATACTCATACAAAAGATTATTATCAAAAACTTCTCGAAATGCCGCTGACTAAACTTTTCAAAGTGCGGCACGACGGTAAATTAATATCGGCAAGTATAGTTTTGTTTTATGGCGATAGAGCTTATTACCTTCATGGCGCTTCCGATTACGAATACAGAAATTTAATGGCTCCGTATTTGCTTCATTGGGAAACGATAAAGTACGCGAAATCTAAAGGTTTTAGAGAATATGATTTTTGGGGAGTAGACGATGCGAAATGGCCTGGAGTGACGAGATTTAAGAGAGGTTTCGGCGGTAAGGAAATCGAGTACGCGGGATCATATGATTATATTTTCCAGCCGTTATGGCATAAACTATACGATTTCAGAGATAAAATTCGCAAAAGATAGGCGACTGGCTAAAACGCATTGTAAATGGGAGCGAAGGGAATAATAAAAAAAGCAACACCCAATTTTTTACTTAATCTATATTACGAGATATGGCCATTTTTTGGAGCTTTAATATACAGATTCCCATCGAAAAGCATAAAAGTAATCGGCGTTACAGGCACTAACGGGAAAACTACAGTAACGCATCTTACTACTGAAATTTTCGAAGAAGCGGGTTACAAAGTCGGGTCTATTTCATCTTTGAGGTTCAAGGTGGGGGATAAAGAACGGAAGAATGAGCTTAAAATGACAATGCCGGGAAGAATGACAATACAAAAAATTTTAAGAGAAGCGGTTGATGTCGGATGCGAGTATTTTATACTCGAGGTTACATCGGAAGGAATTAGGCAAGCTAGGCATAAGTTTATAAATTTTGACATCGCGGTATTCACTAATTTAACGCCGGAGCATATCGAGTCCCACGGATCATTTGAGAATTATAAGCGAGCTAAAGGCGAACTTTTTAAGATAGCAAAAAGAGCCGTGGTAAATTTAGATGACGAAAATGCGGAGTATTTTTCCGAGCTTTGTAGAGGCGAAGTATATTTCTACAAAATGAAAAGCCAATCCTTACCTCAATATAAGATCAAGGAAATGACAAAAGTCGTAAGCAGTGAAGACGCGAACCTAAGTTTGTCATTACTTGGAGAATTTAATTTGTATAACGCCCTAGCTTCGGTATGCGCGGGGTTATTGGAGGGAATAAGCATGACCATTATAAGACGGGCACTCGAAAATTCGAAATGTGTACCCGGCCGCATGGAGATAGTTTTGAAAACTCCGTTTACTGTTGTAGTTGATTACGCCCATACGCCGGATAGTTTAAGGAAGGTATATGAAACTATGCTGTCAAACTACGAGGTGCGAGAAACTGGCGGTAAGAAATTGATCTGCGTGCTCGGATCGGCCGGAGGCGGACGGGATAAGTGGAAGCGTCCGGAGATGGGAAAAATCGCGCAGGAATATTGCGACGAAATAATACTTACAGACGAAGATCCTTATAATGAAAATCCGGATTCTATACTTAATGAAATTGAGTCGGGATTTTCAAAAAATATAAAACATAAAAGAATACTAGATAGGCGGACTGCGATACGCGAAGCAATAAAATCCGCGAAAACAGGCGATACGGTTGTTATAACCGGCAAAGGCGCGGAACCATGGATGATGAAGAAAGAGGGTAGGGTTCGCTGGGATGACAGGGATGTCGCAAGAGAAGAAATCAAAAAACTCGCGTAACGCGAGTTTTTTGATTTCTTGGAGTTACTATAGTATTTTGATTTTTTTCTCTTTCTCTTTTATTATTTTTGGCAAAGTTATGGTTAGTATCCCATCGTTTAAGCTGGCTTCTGCTTTGTCGCTGTCAACTTCCACTGGGAGTATTATTGATCTAGAAAATGTACCCCAGTAGCATTCCTGATAGAAATAATCTTGGGATTTTATCTTTTCTTGAGTATGACGCGATCCTCGTATATTCACGGTGTTATCTTCTATGCCTATATCCAAATCAGTAGATTTAACCCCGGCTATAGTTGACTTTATAACAATATCTGTCGGAGTTTCATATACATCTATAGCTAGCTGTCCCTCGGGCATTCTGCTCGACATAAAATCCTGTTGTTTTTGAGTCTTTTCTTTGGCAACATTAAGAGAAGGGAAGCGTTTTTTGGTTTTATGAGAGCTGACTCTTGCGGTGGTAGCCTTTGCTAATTGAGCTATTGTGTAGGTTCCTTCGCCTTGACCGGGTAATTCCGGGTCTTGCTCGTCACCTTCACTTTCGGGTGTTGCTGGGGGTAGTTCTTCTCCATCCTCGCCTACTTCATCTTCCTCCCCTTCTTCATCAACGCTATCGTCCTCGGAAGAGGTAAGGGACGCATTTTCATCCGAATCATCTTGGATTGCCGCGTCGTCATCTGCCTGTCCGTCGCTAGTCATACCACCTTGTTCTTCAGTTTCGGTTTGCGTATCATCGAGTCGCTCTTCTTCAGTAATATCTTCCTTCGCCGTGTTATCGTCATCGTCTTGTACATTGAGAGACCCCGTAAGTTTTTGAAAAAAATTTGGCATATAAACTGTATAAAAGTCCCGATACCATGCAAATCCTGTAGAATCTTAACGGATTTGTATTTTATCAGAGGACTATTGTTATATTTGCGTTATGGATTTCATACTCGAAACCTTTTGAAAATATTTTGAGATCATGTAAGCGGAGAAGCCTATGATTATAACTACCGCTACAAATAGATAGGGCTGGCTTACCGCCTTGGTTACAAATATATTATAAAATCCATGCATCAATATAGCAATCAAAAAACCGTGGATAAGTAAGCGAGTTTTTTTATGAGGTTTGTACAGCGAGAGGGCTATGTAATACCCGATGGTTGCAGACGCAAGAACATGAAGAAAAGTGGCTCCTATAAATCTCGAGAAGGCAAGGTTAAGAGTAGGGACGAATTGGCTGTCAAAAAGCGGTGTTAACAGAAAGATATTTTCGATGGCTGCGAATCCAAGGGCGGAAATTATCATATATTCCATAGCATCAACCGGCTCGTCTAATTGAATGGTCCTGTCGATAACCCTGAATTTAACGACAAGATATTTTGCTATTTCCTCCGCGACGGAAACTACAAAAAGGTATTTTACGATGTCGGCTATTATAGAAGGAACGGAAACTATCGGAAGCAGTATTTCTATGGCAATACTTTCAACAATAAGCGCCGGAAAGGCTACGAGCATACCCCAGATGAACACCATTAAGACCATAAGCCTTGGTTCGGGATGCTTGTCTTTTCTAAGAAAGTATAGAAGCCATATTAAACTTGGAATTAGAGCTATTGCTGTGTAGAATATGTATTGCATATTTCAAGTTGTAGTTTGGCTATTGGAGCGCGGCTGAACAAACGCACGGAATAATTAGAGTTCAGGTTTAACAAAATTTAGCGTTATAAGTTACTTGGATTTTACCGGCCAGCTCTCCACTATTAAGAGTTTTTTATCCTTAATAGGCAAGGTACTGTAAATTTCTTCGGTTATAAACGGCGTAAACGGATGCAAGAGTTTTAATGTTTGAGTCAGAATGTAAAGAAGAATCGTCTTTGTAATCTCTGCCTGTTTTTTCGTTTCGGCTCGGGCAATTTGTTTTTTGCTTTCTTCTAAATACACATCCGCGAAATCATGCCAAACAAAATCATAAAGCGCGTGGGCGGCGTGTCCGAATTGGTATTGTTCCAAGTACTTATCCGCGAGTTTAGACATTTTATTGAATTGGGATAGGATTTTTTTGTCGCTTTGGGATTTTGGTTTTGGAATTCGATTAGTCATCGGGGATTCGTCTTTGGTCGTTTGGAGCAATACAAAGCGGCTTATGTTCCATAGTTTGTTGCAAAATTTTTTCCCCGCCATTATGTGTTCTTCAGCAAAACGGATATCCTGCCCGCCCATTGCCTGATACGCTATGCCAAAACGAGTTGCGTCGGCTCCGTATTTATCTATCAATTGCAGTGGGTCTATGCCGGTACCTAAAGATTTACTCATCCGTCTGCCGTCTTTTGTTAGAACTGTCGCGTGTATTATAACATTGTCGAACGGTTTTTGGCCTGTAAATTCATAGGAAGAAAAAATCATCCTCGCAACCCATAAGTTTATTATACCGCGGTCAGTAGACAGAACCTGAGTCGGGTAAAATGTTTTCAAATCTTTGGATTTTTTATCAGGCCAACCTAATGTGGCGAACGGCCAAAGCGCGCTCGAGAACCAAGTGTCAAGAACATCTTCGCTTTGTTTGAGATTTGTTCCTTTGCACGACGGGCAATTTCTGGGCTTTTCGCCGGAAACGATAATTTGGCCGCATCCGACTTTTATGTCTTCATCAAGATCCATTCTTTCCTGAAAACCGTCTGATTTACCGCAGAACCATACCGGAAGCCGGTGGCCCCACCAAATCTGCCTCGATACGCACCAGTCCCTCACATTTTTAAGCCAGTCAATATAAATTTCATCCCACCTTTTTGGCACAAATTTTACTTCGCGTTTTTTAACGGCGCGCATCGCTGTTTTTGCGAGTTGGTCCATTTTTAAGAACCATTGCAAATTCGCAAGCGGTTCAATTATCGAGTCGCACCTGTAGCAGTGAGGGACTTGATGCGCGAAATCTTCAGTTTTTTCAAGAAGGTTTTGTTTTGCTAGTTCTTCAAGCACTTTTTCTCTGCACTCGTTTATTTTCAGTCCCTCGCATACTGCTCCCGCTCCTTTTGTCATTCTTCCCCGCTCGTTAATTATTTTGTATTGTGGCAAATTGTGTCTTTGCGCTATTTCCCAGTCATTAAAATCGTGAAGGGGCGTAACTTTCACCGCTCCGGTTCCAAAGCTTGGATCAACGGCATAGTCGGCAATTATAGGTATGTTTCGATTTTGAATCGGCAGCACAACATTTTTTCCGATTAAGTCCTTGTATCTTTCGTCTTTTGGATTAACAGCAACCGCCGCGTCCCCAAGCATGGTTTCGGGTCTTGTAGTCGCGACAATAATGTAGCGAACTTCGGAAATTTTTGAATTTTGAATTTCAGTTTTTTTCGGCAAGTGTTGATTCTCAAGTTTGTAACGAATATGCCACAACTTTCCATTTTCTCCCTTGTATTCGAGCTCCAAATCAGATAAAGATGTTCCGCAACGGATACACCAGTTCACAACCCTCAAGGCCCTGTAAAGCCAGCCCTTGTTGTAATATTTTACAAACGCTTCAGAAACGGAGTTTGCATATCCGTCGTCCATAGTGAAACGAGCGCGCGACCAGTCACACGACGCGCCTATTTGTTTGAGCTGATGGAGTATTATATTTCCATACTGCTCTTTCCATTTCCATACTTCTTCGATGAATTTATCCCGTCCCAGATCAAATCTGGATAGGTTCTCTTTTTTCAGTTTTTGCTCAACTTTATTTTGCGTGGCAATCCCCGCGTGGTCTGTGCCTGGGATCCAAAGCGTTTTATAACCCTGCATTCTTTTTCTGCGGATTATGGCATCTTGGATTACCGCATTCAGCGCGTGTCCCATATGAAGTTCTCCCGTGACATTCGGAGGTGGAATGGTTATGGTAAATGTTTTCTTGTGCGTCTTAGGGAGTTTATCGGGATTAAAAAAACCGCTCTTTTCCCAGAGTTCGTAAATTTTCGATTCTGTTGTTTTGGGGTCGTAGGCCGAGGGCAGTTCTTTTTGCATAGTTTGTGCGTTTATTATTGCAGGTTTTTAGCTAATTTTCAAATTGCCATCCGCTGTCAGCGTTTTCCATTTATCGATACGAGCTCGGTTTTTTCTAAAGTACGCGGCCGCGGCTATCATGGCCGCGTTGTCGGTTGCAAGCTCGGCAGTGAGCAGTTGGTAATTGACAGCATAAAGTTCGGATTTTATTTTACTTCCCAATTGATCTCGCAGTTTTTTATTTGCGGCGACGCCTCCGGCAAGCATGACTGTTTTTACTCTATAATCCCTAGCCGCCCTGATTGTTTTTGAAATTAAAACATCAACCGCCGCTTGCTGAAATGAAGCGGCTATGTCGGCTTTTGTTTGTTTGCTTAGTTTTGCGAAATCGTTTTTCTCGAGAGTTTGGTCTAGTTTTTTTCCTACGAGTTTTTTAATTCCGTATAAAACCGAGGTTTTAAGTCCGGAGAAGCTGAAGTTGTAGTTTTTAGAATTTATCATCGGCCTCGCAAAGTTAAAAGCTCTCGCATCGCCAGTTGCCGCAAGGCGGGCAATTTGAGGTCCGCCCGGGAATGAAAGCCCAAGCAAACGCGCCACCTTGTCGAATCCTTCGCCTGCGGCATCATCAACTGTTTCCCCGATAAGTTCGTATTTGTTTATATTTTTTACAATCAATAATTGAGTATGCCCTCCCGATACGGCAAGGCAAAGCGCGGGAAAGTTGATTATAGGAAGTTGGTCGTTGGTCATTTTGCCGATTTTTGGAAGGAAATTAGCGGATATGTGTCCTTCCATGTGGTCAACTCCCAGCAGAGGGATACTCCACCAAAAAGAAAGCGCTCTTGCGAAATTAACTCCGGCCCAAAGCGCGGGTTCAAGCCCGGGTCCGTATGTAACTGCGATAATGTCGATTCCAGGTTTTTCTATTTTTGTTATGTAAGGTAAAAATTTTTCCATCAGCACCGGCTCTTTATCGAAAATTGATTCCAGGATTTTGAATTTGGATTTGTCATTTTGATTTTTGATTCTTGATTTTTTATTTTTTAACACACCCGCTTCGCCTAAACTTTTTTTCAGCACGGTTACCAGATTATTTTCATGGGCTCTTTTTGCCAATGTTGGCACTACGCCTCCGTAATGTTTATGTATTTTTATTTGTGACGATGTTATGTTTGAGAGTATTCGAAAAGAAGGGACTTTAGACCCTTTTATAGGAGTAGCTTCTACTATGGATACGCAGGTATCGTCACAACTCGTTTCAACGGCAAGAATTTTCATGCGGTTATTATACAAAAAATTGGCAAAAATAATACCCCCCGTCAAATCAGCCGAGCTTAGTTGTAATTCATTCAGTAGCAGTGATTATTGCGTTTTTGCCGAAAAAATGTCAAAATACCAGCAGATTTTAGCAAAAATTGAGAGTTAAGTTTAGTATAAGCCGCACGAAATCCATAAATTGACAGTTATAGATCAGCGGCGGAAATTAAATTTTTTAAGTAGTCCTATGGCCCCGTCGTCTAACGGTTAGGACGCTACCCTTTCACGGTGGAAAAAGGGGTTCGATTCCCCTCGGGGCTACACGAATTTTTGTTCTCGCGAGAATTTGAGAATTGAGTACTTAGTATTGGTAATTAAGATAAGAAAAACTATACAAGCGTTCCTCGAATAGAAAACGGATTGGTAGCTCGTTTTTCCTTGCGTTATCTCAATAAGTGTGTTATGGCTTAAGAAAGAGAATGGCGGAGTTGTAAAGGAGTGAATTTATGGATAGCGGTTATGTGTTTATTATTGAAACGGACAAATTTGCTGGGAATTTTAATAGGAAGATGTGCGCTTATGCTACCGGCGTACTAGGAGCTTCTCGCGGTGGCGAAGCTGAAGCACGGGAATTTTATAATCATAGAGGTCTTGCGTGGCCGCCGGAATATGGCTATCCAGACCCAAATCCCTTTTGTGATATTATCGCAGAAATCCCCGATAGTGAATGTTGCCACGAACCTTCCGCGATATGGAGTCCGGGTAACACAAATGTAGGCATCTTTTTTTCGGAGAGGCCCTCGAATGAGCTGATGACATTAATGCAAGAGAGAATTTTTGTTTTTGCGCAGAGACATAATATCCAAATCAAACATTTTCGGTTGTTAAAGAAAGAAACCGCGTACACCGAGCAACACATATTTATGTCAGAATCGTAATATAGGCGAGTAACCCTCGCCTTTTTTTATGCTTTAAGGATTTTGCGAAAAAAAGAAGGCCGTTTAAGGCCTTCGCTAACTGGATCTCTAGCTAAATATCTGAACTGGGTTTCCAGCGCCAGGTACTCCAGAACCAGCAGTCATTATTAGGTATAAGAAAATTGCCACAATACTGTACACGCCAAGCGACCCAAAGATGCCGTGTTTCCCCATGGGGGTTTGAGTTGTCGTAGTACTAGAAATAATATCATACTTGCCAAGATTCCCTGGTCTATTATTTACATTTCTTTTGCGTCTATGCGCTTCAAGTTCGAACACAAATTCAAGCATTCCGAATACGAGAAGGATCGAAAACAGCAACAGATGCAAATGTAACATAAGGTATGCCGCGACAACTAAACTTAGGCCGAGGAAAACAATTCCAATCCTTGAATCTATCGAGAAAACCACCGATTTTAAGATCCTGCCCCCGTCTAACGGGCTGATAGGCAAAAGATTAAAAAGGTTTACCGTGGCCATCCATGCGGCCGCCGCTACAAAATGAGGCCAGCCAAGCGCATACCATAAAAGCAAAGCTATTGCGGAAAGCGCAAGGCCCCATATTGGACCCATGATAGCAACAAACACTTCCACTTGTCTACTTGGGAACATACCATCTGGTACCGCCGCTGCACCAAGAAATGGGATAAAGTAAATACCTTTTGTTTTCATGCCGCTTCTTTTCATAGCCCACACATGGCCGCTTTCGTGGACAACGAGTAGTAACATAATAAGAAGCGCAAACTGCCAGCTAAACATAAGAGACCATGCGCCCATTGCTATACCCGCAGAACCTACCTGAAAAACTTTTCCGCCCTTTAGCAATTTTGGAGTTGCCTTCACAAGAAGGTATATAAATTTCGGAAGGAGCTTACCTAGTAATACAAGTAGTCCATACGATATTTTATTTGGCATTACTTCCTCACTCGCGTGTCAGATTTTTCGAATATAACATAAATTTTCGAGTATGAAAAGTGCATCGTATTTCTGTAAGTCGAAATAGTGAATATCGGGGCGAAGCGAATTTTTAAGTTTACACACAAAAAATAGCTTGACTATTCTTTATTTTGTTGTATATTATAGGATAGTTACGATCAAAGGGGGACTATATGAGGATAGGGCTGTTCATATTACTTCTAGGGGCGTATTTGGTTTGTTTAATTGCGTGTCCATTCGTGGCGTTCTCGGCGTTCGTAAGAAGAATAATAGGAAAAGGCAGAAATAATGCCGCAAAATCCCCAACCGTTGAAGTGGGGCGCGAGATAAGAATAGATGGAATGTGGAATCTGCCAAAATATCGCAATTCACGCATTCCGACCGTAGCAATAAATTGGTTCTTTTTGAAGCTTCTGCTGGATCTTTTACAAAATAAACACGGAGTTAAATTCCTCAGCGAGGAAGCGCGCGTTTGTCAGAAATGCGGGACAGGAAGAGGATTCTACGCGATTATAGGGATCGGGGAAGCATCTTTACTGGTAAGAGTGTTTTGGCTTGCCACGGGAGAAGGTTTTGAATTTGACAACAAAATTTTTTTATCAACGGAAGCAGGTAATGCTTTAGGAATTCGCGATCCGCAAAATTTGCCGTACAGCGTAAGAATTAAAAGTTTTTTGGTTTTGTGTGAGGAAGAAGCGGAGACGCTAGCTTTAATCGGAAGATTGCCGGACGAAACCGAGCATCGGACTCCAGCGGTTCTTAGTGGTAGATTAAAGGAAGAACTCGAAGAAATTTTGTCAGGCAGTAATGGAGGTGATCAGTGCGAGGCATAAAAATTTACATAGGCAGTTTAAGGATAGAAGTCCATTTTACAGTTGCATTTTTATTTTTGTTAGCAGTACTTGGTGCGAAAGTTATATTTGATTCAAAAATCTACGAATCCGGATTTGTTCCAGAAATACTCATGTGGGCTTTTGGACTTGTTTATGCCGTGGGGGTTATTTGGTCATTTCTCGTTCACGAGTTAAGCCACTATTTAGTGGCAAAATGGTTTGGTGGTGACGCTGAAAGCGTGAACCTGTATTTTTTCGGCGGGTTTTCTGTGATTAATTTGGAAGATTCGCCAGGGCGTATATTTCTAATAATGGTTGCGGGTCCGGTGTCGAATCTTTTATTGAGTTTGGTGTTCTTTGCTATCCTATCATTGACCCACCTTCAGTTCTTGCAAGAAGAGCAGATCGCGATAGTTACAATGCGCGTTTTATTTTGGTATCTTGTGAAGTTGAATTTAATACTGGCAGTACTTAATCTCATACCCGCACCTCCTCTAGATGGAGGAAACGCGCTGATGTCTGCTTTGGAATTTTTCAAAGTAGGAAAAATAAAATCGGCTACCATAGCATTGATAGCGACATTTATACTTTTTTTAATCGTCCTTTTTTTTGCGTTTATGACCATAAACCCTCTGCTTGCGTTATCTGTGTTCTTGTTTGGGTTATTTTGCCTATCTAAGGCAAAGAAAAATTTAAGGAATTTAAGAATCGAAGAGAGGATTAGTCGAGAGAAATAAACAAAACCGCTACGGCGGTTTTTTATTGACTTTTTTCATTTAGTGTTTTAATATAAAAAATTATGAACCTTGCCAATTCAAATTATATGGAGGTCTAAATGACGGAGCGCACGGCAGATACAGTGGTATTTGAAGTACCTTTAAGCGATATTGAATGGACATGCAAAATGCCAAATTTCGATACGACCAAAGATATACTTCCGATAAGCAGGGATGTTCTTATTGGTCAGGGAAGGGCGGTTATGGCGCTTAAGTTGGCGCTTGGAACCCCGGGACACATATATACAAATTCGCCGTTGAATTCGGCGCTTGTCGGAAAAATAAGGAAACTACTTAGCGCGGTCGTCGGAGACAGCGGGGGTAAAGATGTATCTGATATTATTTGCGTGTATAATTTCCAAAAGCCAGACAACCCCCGCTTAATAAAAATAGGCAGGGGTCAGGGTGTTATTTTGAAAGAGGAGCTATCTAAGCTTCTAACGCGACTGAAGGAAGAAGTTCCTAGCGGTATAAGTGATGAATCCTTTGATATCCGAAGACAGAAGCTTTTAAGGGAATACGAACATAGGTTAAGTATAATTTGCGCCGCGAAAGTAGAAACAAAGTCGTTAGGAGCACTCTCTTTTACATGGGCATGGGAAAACGCTCCTGAAGGCCTCAAGCTTGGCCTGGTTAAAGTTCAAGAAAGAGCGCGGCAAGTTTCTTTAACGGATTCTACGGAAGGTAACGCGTTAGTGCCGACATCCATGGAATTATCCGGGCTTTCCCCGGAGGAGCAGGGTGATTTAATTAGGACCCAGAATGAAATACTCCGTAGCATAGGGGAAGCGCGTAACCTCCTAAACGAACGCGTTCGTAAGTTAGAGGAAGAGGCCTGCGCGGCGGTATTTTCCAATAAAGGGGCAATCCTTTGGAAATCATACGCAGGAAACCAGAAAGTATTGGATTTCCTGAATGACCTTAAAGAATACAGCATTCGCCATCTGGATATTTTCTTAGACAACGGACCAGTAAGTCAGCAAATCCCGTTTTTTCCAAATCCGAATACGATGCGTGACCCGTTTGTCCAGTTCGATGTTAATGTGGTTGTGGACAGCACGGGCGTAAAGGAAGTGCCGGTTTTTATCGAAGGAAATCCGACAGCCTCTCGGCTTTTTGGTCAGGTTCTTAGAAAAGGCGCTTCTCCGTTCGGAGCGGGTTTGGATGACCACACAATGGTGAGAGCCGGAGCGTTGGCTAAAGCGAACGGCGGGATTCTTATAGTTCCGATAATCGAATTGTTTAAGAACGACACATTCGCGCGGCTCCTATCGGTTCTTTCAATGGGGCGGTTGGACTTGGGAGAAGTGCCGGATCTTTTAGGAGCATTCGGGAGCAATATAAAGCCCGAGTCGTTAGAAATAAGCACGAAAATTGTTTTTGTGGGTCCTATGCTGTGGTACAACTTACTGTCGGAAAATATCGTGTTTCAAGGTCAAGTCCGTGATGTTATAAAAACTGTCGCGGAATTCGAGTCGGAAGTTCTACAGACCCCGGAATCTGTCGAACAGATATTGGCTTTGCTTGCAATGTTTTCCGAAAGTCCGGAGGTGAATATGCCTACGGACAGAGAGGGAGCGCATCGTCTTTTGAGATACTCTTCCCGGATGTCGGGGGATAAGGGAAAATTCTCCCTCGACATGAGTCCCGTTAAGAGATTACTGGTGGAAGCGGCATTTTGGGCAAGGGAAGAGGGCGTCAGCATAATAGGCGCGAAACACATAAGAAGTGCCCTAGATGCCCAGGCGTTTATGAGAGGCGGCATCAGAGATAGGATGCTGTCTTTAATAAAAAACGGCACTCTTATAGTGGACATCGAGGGATTAAAAGTGGGAGAGGTAAACGCTCTTGTCGTTTATGGTGGAATGCAGGAAAGTTTCGGATTGCCCATGAAGGTTACGGTTCAGACCTTCGCTGGCGGCAAGGGAGTAATAAGTATCGAAGCTTTGGTCGGCCAGTCAGGGCCAAGCCATCAAAAAAGCTTCAAGATATTAGAAGGGTTTTTTAATAAAAGGTATGGCGGGATTTCCCCGTTAAATTTTGTAGCATCTGTCGCATTCGAGCAGAGCTATAGGGGAGTTGACGGGGATAGCGCAACCCTAGCGCAATTATGCGGAATAGTTTCTTCTCTTTCAGGTCTTCCCTTGAGACAAGACATTGCTATAACTGGCTCAATGAACCAGACAGGTCTTGTTCAGGCGATCGGCGGGGAAGAAGAGAAGATCGAGGGATTTTACAGGACTTGTTGCTTAGTAGGTCCCCTCACAGGAACGCAGGGAGTGGTGATTCCACGGCGAAACCTCCAAGGCCTTGTGCTGGGTGACGATGTGACAGAAGCGGTGAGAGAAAAAAAATTCCATCTCTATGCCGTGGAACATGTCGACGAGGCGATGGAAATTTTAACAGGCGTAATCGCGGGTAAATTTAGCCATACGGGCAGGAAAGGTTCCAAGGACGCGGGCTTGCCGGTATTTCCGGCAGGCACGCTTAACTCGATGGTTATGGAAGGATTAAAACTGATGAATGCATTTGGGGTTTCAAAGAAAAATAATTAGTAAAACGGGCAATCGCCCGTTTTTTATTTGCGGTAATCGTGGAGCTGTTTATAATAGTATAAGCAGTTTCAAAAAGGAGTGTTTATGCCAAGAAAAAAAGTAGTTCTTGCGTACTCCGGAGGATTGGACACTTCGGTGATTTGCCATTGGTTGGCATCCAGAGGATACGAAGTTATTTGCTGTGTCGTGGATGTCGGGCAGGGTGATTTATTTGGACTTAAAGAAAAAGCTTTAGCGTCCGGAGCTTATGATTTTGTGTTGCGCGACGCAAAATACGAGTTTATAAAATCAGGTCTTTTCCAGTGTCTTAGGGTGCAGGCAAGATACGAAGGAGAATATTTGCTTGGGACGGCCATAGCCAGGCCTTTCATTGCAAAGAAAGTGATAGATGTAGCAAAAGAGCGCGGAGCCGTAGCTGTAGCGCACGGAGCTACGGGGAAAGGAAATGACCAGGTGCGATTTGAGCTCGCGGTATGTTCTATTGACGATTCTCTGATGGTCATAGCGCCGTGGCGCGATAAGCAATTCAGAAAAGCAATACCCGGAAGAAAAGAGGCGATAGAATACGCTTCGAAAAATAACATACCGATTTCAAATACGCAAAGCAAGCCATGGAGCACGGATAAGAACATAGGTCATACAAGTCACGAGGCTGGAAGGCTTGAAGATCCTTGGCAGAGTCCTCCGGACGATATTTTTGAGATGAGTTATTGCCCATGGATAAAGGAAGAATATTTGGACATTAGTTTGATATTTAAGGACGGGGAAGTGAGTGGTGTAAGGTCGCAAAACAACAAAGATTCGGTGGAAATAATTATAAGTTTTGAAGACGGATTTCCGGTTTGCGTGAATTATTTTGGCAATGATGATTTGACAATCATTAAAACACTCAACGCGTGCGCGGGAGCGAGAGGCATAGGGGTTATCGATACAGTAGAAGACAGGATTGTCGGGATGAAGGCAAGGGGAGTATATGAAGCGCCTGGAATGACACTTTTATACGCGGCGCATTTAGCGCTTCTAAAACTTTGCCTTTCAAAAGAGGATTTGCATCATTTGCTTCACGCTTCAATAGATTATGGTCGGCTTGTATATGAAGGCAGATGGTTTAGCGACGAGAAAGAATCAATGGATTCAATTATTGATACATGGAACAAGAAAGTTACTGGAGATGTGCGCTTGCTATTGCATAAAGGAGGTTTTAGAATAGCAGGGAGGAGGTCGCCCTACTCTTTATACAGCGAAGGTCTCGCGACAATGGAAGGCGGTGAGGAATTTTTCAATCAGGATGATGCGAGCGGTTTTTTGAAAATTTCAGGGATTGAAGCAAAAATTCAAGCGAAGAGAAGGAGGATGATATATGGCAGAGCAGAGTGAATATATGAATGACGAAGGTTTATCCAGTAGTCAAGAAGAGCGGGACGAATTAGCGAGATGCATCAAGGAGCTCGGCGAAAATGAAAATTCGGGATTGAGCATACCCGCGGTAGCGGAGTTATTGGTGGAAGACGACACAGCTATCGGCGAAGCGATGCTGGACATGATGGTTTACGCATGCAAAAGGTGGAGAATTTCTGCTAGAGAATACCTGGAAAGTCCTAGAAGTGATTTATTAAGAGAAACCTGCCATGATTTCTTAAAGTTTAAGTTGATATAGCCCACAAAACGACTTGTCCTTCGGCAAGCTCGGGATAAACCCCGAAGCTAGTCGAAGGGCTTTTATTTTAGCCAAAAATAAGTTATTGTGAGTGTTATAGTAGCGTAGCGTTTCATAAAATTATATGGATTTAATTAAGCAAGAAAAGAGAATATTAAAGTTTTGGAAAGAGTCCGAAGTTTTCGAAAGAAGCGTAAAAAACCGGATAAAATCTCAGGAATTTGTTTTTTACGAGGGACCTCCGACAGCAAACGCGCGACCCGGCATACACCATGTTTTATCGCGGTCATTCAAGGATGTTTTGTTAAGGTATAAAACTATGCGCGGATATAGGGTGGAAAGAAGGGCTGGTTGGGATACTCACGGTCTGCCGGTTGAAATAGAAGTGGAGAAATCGTTAGGTCTTAAAAATAAAAAAGATGTGGAAAAATACGGAGTTTCAAAGTTTAACGAAAAGTGCAGAGAGTCCGTGTGGAAGTACAAGGCGGAGTGGGAATATCTTACGGAGCGCATAGGTTTTTGGCTGGATATGAAAAATCCGTACATAACTTACGACCCTATGTATATGGAAAGTTTATGGTGGATTATCAAGAGAGCATACGATAAAGGATTGCTTTATGAGGGTCATCGCGTAGCTCCATATTGTCCAAGATGCGGGACTTCGGTTTCTTCACACGAAGTTGCTCAAGGTTATGAAGATGTGGTTGATAAATCGGTTTTTGTAAAATTCGAAATTCGTTTGTTTGATCAATGGTTAGGAAAAAATACTGGAAATTCCGAATCTGGGGTAAATTCAAAATCAAAAATCAAAAATTCAAAAACATATCTGCTTGCATGGACAACAACACCGTGGACATTAGCGGGTAATGTGGCTTTGGCGGTAGGGCCTGATATTGTTTATGTTTTAGCGGAGGGTGACGGTAATGAGCGGTATATTTTAGCTAAAGACAGGGTAGAGGAAGTTTTCAAAAAAAACAATCCTAAAATCATACGCGAGATGAAGGGGAAAGATCTTGATGGAATAGAATATGAGCCAGTTTTTGATTCCCTCAAAAATCAAAAAGGTAAAAAGTATTATGTTTGTCTCGCGGATTTTGTGACGACTAAAGAAGGTACGGGTATTGTTCATACGGCGGTGATGTACGGCGAAGATGATTATAATATTGGGGAAAAACTTGGGCTTCCAAAGGTTCATACCGTAGATAAAGAAGGAAAGTTCAACAACCTTGTTCCGCAATGGGCTGGAATATTCGTGAAAGACGCAGAAAAAGATATTATAGCGGATCTTAAGAAAAGAAACTTTATTTTCGGAGACATTTTGCCGTATAAGCACTCTTATCCTTTTTGTTGGAGGTGTAAAACCCCTCTATTGTATTACGCGATGGATTCGTGGTTTTTAATGATGAGTTCGCTTAGGGATATACTGATAAAAAGTAACGACAAAGTAAACTGGATACCGCCGCACATAAAAAACGGCAGATTTGGCGAATGGCTCGTTGAGTTAAAGGATTGGAATTTTTCAAGAAACAGATACTGGGGCACTCCTTTGCCCGTGTGGAAATGCGAAAAATGTTCAAACATCGAAGTTATCGGTTCTCGTGATGATTTGTATGCTCAAAATTTTAGCACGAACGCGTTTTTTATAATGAGGCACGGCGAGTCGGAAAAAAACAATCGTCCGAATCCCGTATTGTCAACTAAATGGCCGGAGACAATAAAATATCATTTGACCGAAAAAGGAAAAGAGGATGTTGTTAAATCCGCGAGATTGATAAGAAATAAAGGTGGAGTGGATTTAATATTCGCGTCAGATTTCACAAGAACAAAAGAAACCGCGGAGATTTTGGCAAAAGAACTTGGAGCAAAACTTTATTTTGATAAGAGGATCAGAGAAATTGATCTTGGGACATACGATGGTCGTACGGAGCAGGATTTCAAGATAAATTTTCCGGACTTTGCGAAAAGGTTTGAAAAGTGCGCTCCAGAGGGAGAAAATTACACAAAATTGCGCAAGCGGATGTTTTCCTTTATGCATTTTGTAAACAAAAAATACAAAAATAAAAGAATTTTAATTGTAAGTCATGGGGACCCGCTGGTTATTCTCCAATCAGCGCTAAGAGGTTTAACGATTAAAGAAACGGCTGAGGAAAAAAGCAAGAATTATATAGAAGTCGGAGAGGTGAGGGATGCTATTTTCAAGCACTTTCCTTACGGGAAAAGAGGCGAGCTGGATTTGCATAGGCCCTATGTGGATGAAGTGAGATTCCAGTGTTCAAAGTGCAAAGACGAGTTATGCGATTATATGAAGAGAGTAGAGGATCTTGTGGATGTTTGGTTTGATTCCGGGAGTATGCCATTTGCGCAGGGTTACTGGCCATTTTGCCACGGGAAAACAAAACGCGAGTCGGTTCCTGAAAAATTTCCAGCGGATTACATTTGCGAAGGCATAGACCAGACGCGCGGATGGTTTTACACTTTATTTGGGGTTTCCGCTCTGCTTGGTTTCGGAGCGCCTTATAAGAATGTTATTTCCCTAGCCCATGTGCTTGATAAAAATGGAAAGAAAATGTCAAAGTCGAAGGGTAATACAGTGGATCCGCAGGTAATTATTGATAAATACGGCGCAGATTCTCTTAGGTGGTATTTTTACACCGTGAATCAGCCGGGAGATTATAAGCGGTTTGACGAAAGAGATATTCAAAAATCTTACAGGAAATTTATATCAACTCTTTACAATACTTACATTTTTTACGCGACATATAAAATTAAGGTTCCGAGTTCTTACAAGACAAGATCGACGGAATATCTGGATGAGTGGATTTTGTCTAAATTGAACAAGCTTATAGACGAAGCGTCAAAAAAACTCGATAGCTACGATGTAACAGGCGCGGCGAGGAGCATGGAATCATTTGTTATAGACGATTTGTCGAACTGGTATGTGCGCCGTTCGAGAAAGAGATTCCAGAACCCAAATTCAGAGAAAGAAAAGAAAGATGCGGCTTACACTTTGCGTCATGTGCTTTTCGAGGTGAGCAAGTTATGCGCGCCTTTCGTGCCATTTTTAAGCGAGCATATATACTTGGGGCTACAATCCGATGCGAATAGGCAAAGCTCAAAATCCGTACACTTGGAGGATTATCCGGAAGCGGATAAAAAAAGCATTGATCCGGTCGTGGAAGAAGCGATGAAAAGCGCAAGAAAAATCGTGGAGATGGCGCATGAATTGAGATCTAGAAACGGTATGAAAGTTCGCCAGACGCTTTCAGTGGTAGAAACAAACGCTGTAATACCGGAAAAATTAAGAGAAGTCGTAGCGGAGGAGATAAATGTTAAACGAGTAGTTTATAAAAGCAGTCCGCAAAAAGGGGGAAATTGGGCAGAAACATCAGAGGGCAATATTACGGTGTCTTTGAACATCGAGCTTACTCCGGAGCTTAAGAAAGAAGGTTTTATGAACGAGTTTACGCGAAGAATTCAAGAGCTTAGGAAGTCGGCAGGGCTAAAATCTCATCAGAAAATAAGTTTATATTATTCGGGAAGCGTGGATTTGAAAGATATAGTAAGTAAGCGGTATGATGATGTAAGGAGTCAAAATAACACAGCTTTTATTTTTGAATCAGGAGGCAAAAAAGAAGCGTTTAATGCGGAAGGAGAATTTGAATGGGAAGGGAAAAAAATATGGATAGGCATTAAGGTAAATAAAAAAGCAAGATCTAAAGTTAAAGGCAAGAAATAGCAATAACGGTTTACAATTAATATGAAACTTCTGACTTTTATCTTATGGATTTTGAATTAAAATATGGCGACTAAAATAACAAAAGAAGAGCGCGATAAACTTAGCGTGGAACTTGAAAAGCTAAAAAAGAAAGATCGCCCGCAGGTTGCTAGGGATCTAAAAGAGGCGATATCTCAAGGGGATCTGTCCGAAAACGCGGCATACTCTGAAGCCAAGGAAAGGCAGTCCGAAATTGAGACGCGGGTAAGGGAGATTGAGCAGAAGCTAGCTAACGCGGAAATCATAGAAGAAGGCGAGGGGTCGGACGGCATCGAAGTCGGGTCATTATTTAAGGTTATCGATGAGGACACTAAGCAGGAGCGGAGCTTTTCTATAGTAGGCCCTGAAGTGTCTTCGCCTAGCGATGGAAAAGTTTCTTTCGATTCTCCCATAGGTAGCGCCTTTTTAGGCCGAAAAGAGGGTGATCTGGTGGAAGTGACAACGCCCGGAGGAAAAAGAAAGTACAGGGTATTAAAAGTTAAGTAAGCTTTTAGGAATTTCGCGAATCGAAAAGTATGCATTCAACTCAAGGTATAATATTGAAAATCCATAATTTTCGCGAACACGATGAACGCGTGATTCTATACACAAAGGATGCGGGCAAGCTTTCGGTAGTGGCCAAAGGCGCCAAAAAAATAGAGGCCAAGCTTAGGGGGAATCTTGACTTGTTTAACTTAGTGGATGTAAGTTTTGTACCCGGGGTAAATTTCAATATCCTTACAAGCGTTGATTTAACTAAAAAATTTTTATCAATAGGATCAAATGTCGACACATATAAAAGCGCGCTGTCAATGAGTTATATCACGGATAACATTTTTGACGAGAACGCGAAGGACGAAGAATTTTTCGATATGCTTAAATATTCGATGGAGAAACTTAATGAATACGGCAAAGAATCGGAATATTTAGCCAGTTTGTATTCCTGGCTTTTGCTTAAAAAATTCCAGATGAAAATTTTAGAAACAGAGGGGTACGAAGACAATTTGTTTACCGGACACGCTCGCGCAAATCTCGGGGAAGAACTGGCCGGCAAATTCAAATTATCAGGTAATTCGCTCCTTCTTATGGATATGCTTAGAGGCAAAACGGTTAAAAGCGTGACATTATCAAAAAACGATATGCGTAATATAGAAAATATTTTTACCCGTCTATTCGCGTATATATTCAGCTGTAAATTAAATCCATGGATGCCAATAATGAATTAGAGAAGAGTTTAGAAAACGACACTACAAATCAAATCATGGAGGGTCCTAGAGATGAGGGCGAAAGAAAAAATATTATTGACCGGGTTTTTTCATGGAAAATTTTATCCGCCGTTATGGTTATTTTTGCGGGAATCATCGGGTATCTTATTCTCGAACGGGCAAATTTTTCTTCGGCTAAAGTAGATATACTGGTTGAGGGCCCCGAACAGTTCAAGGCTCAAGAAAGAACGGAATTTAAGATCGGTTTCGTTAATAATTCTGAAGCAGAATTAGATAAGGGAATTTTGTATGTAACCGTTCCGGAATTTTTAGAAGTCGAAGGGAATGACGGAGTGGAGTCAAAGTTCGAATTTTCAAATGTAGGTAGCAAAGAAAAATTTTTTGAATCTCTAAGCGTCGTATCAAAAGAAAGCAATGTCGATGGAGCTATTAAAGTGCGGGTTGAATATACGCCGTCAAACCTAAATAAAATTTTTTCAAATGAAAAACAAGTTAATTTCAAGGTTGAATCTCTGCCCCTCACGGTTATTTTTACTATGCCGGATAAAGTAGTAAATGGGCAGGTTTTGGAGGGGTCTTTTGATTTTGTCGCGGATAAAAATCTGGATGGAGGCGAAGTGTACGCGAAACTCGAATTACCGGAAGGGTTTGTACTTGAAGATTCGGAGCCGCGCCCATCAGACGACGGGGTATGGAAATTTGAAGGCGTAAATCCGCAGGATAATTACCGGGTGGATTTCGAAGGCAGTATAAGGGGGAAAGAAGGGGAGATAAAAAACTTTAAATTAATGTTCGGAAAGTTGGACGACTCTGGCGCATTCGCGTCGCAATACGAAATATCCAAGTCGGTGAGTATGTCTTCTTCCCCGCTAAGATTTGATGTGAAAATCAACGGAAGAGACGGTGACTATTCGGTATCGCCCGGAGACAAGCTAAGAATTACAGTATCTTATGAGAATAAAAGCGGAGTGGACATAGAGGATTTAAGTGTTAGGGGGCAGTTCATAGGCGACATATTTGATTTCGGGACGCTAAGCGAGGGCGTCGGGTATTTCAACGAGAATAATAAAACAGTTTTATGGAATCAAAATTTTTTGCCAGACCTCGCAGAGTTGAAAGACGGCGAGATGGGTTCTATAGATTTGTCGGTATCTATCACGAATAGGATTTTACCCAAAAATTCAAAAGATAAAAACAAATCAGGAGCCGTAGTTTTTATTATGGAGTCGGGAAAAGCCCCCCTTTCCCTAAGGGGATTGTCGGTAATGTCTGAAAGCGAAATCAAGATGAAGTTAAATAGCGTACTTGAAATATCGAGTAAGGGGTATTACTATGAAGGTCCGATGACTAATTCTGGCCCGGTGCCTCCAGTATTGGGGGACAAGACCACATATACCATAACATGGCTGGTCACCAACACTACAAACGACATTAACGAAGTTCAAGTTGTGGCGGCATTGTCGAGCGATATAAAATTTGAAAATAAAGCGTATCCAGCGGGAGCCGTTTTGGATTACGATGCGTCAACGCATACTGTCGTATGGAATATAGGCAGTTTAGCCGCTGGAGTCGGAACGATTTTTCCGGCAGAATCAGCTTCTTTTCAGATATCGTTGACGCCCGATCGGGATGCTGTGGGGAAAACAGTCGAACTTATGGAAGGCGTAAAAGTGATAGGTCTAGACGGATTTACGGGAGAATTTCTTGAAGGATTTTCGGACTATGTAGATACCGCGTTGTCAGATGATTTCGGTGTAGGCGAAGGAGACGGAGTGGTGCGGGGCAATTAAAAATCATAAGAAAAAATTTGAAACTTACAGTGCGAAGCGCGTAAACTCAAGCAAAGTTTACGCGAGCGCGAAGTATTGAAATACGCAATTTTTAATATTTAGATTTTTTATGTCATCAGATAACTTAGACGCGATTTTATCACTAGCAAAACGCCGAGGATTTATATTTCCGTCATCTTCTATTTACGGCGGATTTTCCAGTGTTTACGACTACGGTCCCTTGGGGGCGGAACTTAAAAATAACATAAAAAAAGAATGGTGGAGGCGCGTTGTTCAGACGAATGAAGATATTGTCGGAGTGGACTCCGCGATATTAATGTCTCCAAAAGTTTGGGAAGCGTCGGGGCATTTGTCTGCGGGATTTGCGGATCCGTTGGTTGAATGCAAGAAGTGTCATGAGAGATTTCGTTCGGATAAAAGCAGGGAAGAAGGTGGGGCTATGGGAGAGAAGGAATGTCCGAAATGCAAAGGCGAGCTTACGGAATCCAGAAAGTTTAACTTAATGATGAAAACATTTGTTGGCCCGGTGGAAGACGACAGCGCGGCGGCTTATCTTAGAGCGGAAACCGCTCAAGGAATCTTTATGAATTACAAGAATGTCTTGGACACTTCGCGGGTTAAAGTGCCTTTCGGAATAGCTCAAATCGGCAAGGCGTTTAGAAATGAAATAACTCCCGGAAATTTTATCTTCAGGACTCGCGAATTCGAGCAAATGGAGCTTGAATATTTCGTAAAACCGGAGAAAGCAGAACAAGTTTTTGAATACTGGAAGAAGGAAAGGATGAAGTGGTATTTGGATATGGGGCTTAAAGAAGAGAATTTAAGGTTTAGAGATCATGAAAAAACAGAACTCGCTCATTACGCAAGAAGCGCTACGGATATCGAATACAAATTTCCATTCGGATGGAAAGAGATAGAAGGGATACACGACAGGGGGGATTGGGATCTTTCCAATCACGCTAAGCACAGCGGCGAAGAATTAAAATATAGAGATCCGGATACGGGAGAGGAATATTATCCTTATGTTATAGAAACTTCTGCGGGAGCGGACAGAAGCGTTTTGGTATTTTTAGCCGATTCACTCGAGAGGGTTTCGGGTGGTAGGACTATGACTACGGAATCATCCAGGGACGAAGAGATAGTTTTGAATATCGCGGCAAATTTGGCTCCTATAAAAGTGGCAATTTTGCCGCTGGTAAAAAACAAGCTGGAAATAACAAGTAAAGCGAGGAATATATTTGAGGCGCTGAAAAACAATTTTATGGCGCGCTATGACGAGCAGGGGTCTATCGGTAGAAGGTATAGGAGACAAGACGAGATAGGAACCCCATACTGCGTAACAGTTGACTTCGACAGTTTATCGGATAATACCGTTACTTTGCGTGACAGAAAAACAATGACGCAGGAGAGGATTGCCTCGGACGATATCCCAAAGTATTTACTTTGTAAATTATACTAATCTAATAAGCAAGAGTATTCTCTAGATGCCGACACCTCAAGTATTGGGCGTATTTAGGTATTGGATTAAAGGCGTATGCGTGTGCGCTTTCCTCTTGATTTTTATGATATTTATGTTATTATTTTCACATTGCGCTTTAAGGAGATGCTAATGGATAAGTTTTGGAGGAAAATTGGCCGGGGATATCCAGGGGAATCCCTAGGAGTTTTAGTTTTCGTGATGGTCGGAGGAGGAGCGGCGATTCACGCGGATAATTTAGGTCCGGTTGGCGTTTCGCTTGCTCACGGGTTATCGCTGGCTTTTATGATCTGGGCTACGGGCGGCGGTCACTTAAATCCCGCTGTTACTCTAGGAATATTTTTTAGACACAAAATAAGCGCCATTAAAGCTATAAGTTACATAGCGTGTCAGCTTGTAGGCGCAATATTGGGAGCTGGATTTCTTCGAGTGTTATACCCCATTTCTTTCAGCTCGGCTACACCCGCGCTTGGACCTGGCGTCAATGTCATATTGGGAATGGTCCTCGAAAGTATTTTTACGGGAGTTCTTGTTTGGGTTGTATTGGTAACAGCCGTTGATAGAAAAATCAAATGGGCGCCCCTTATGATCGGGCTAACCGTAGCGGGCGTGGCTATTGTTTTAGGTTCTTCTACGGGAGCGTCAATAAATCTGGCGCGGTGGTTTGGGCCGGCGATAATGTCAGGATCAACGGCAAATCACTGGGCGTATTGGCTGTCGCCTTTTGCAGGAGCATTTGCGGGATTTGCTTTGAGTAAGCTCAAAGTAAGCGGTAAATAAGACCAATTCAGCGAATAAAGACCCCTAATATTAAAGGGGTCTTTTAATTTAAGCTATTTTTGCTATAATTACACAAAAGCGGATAAGGCATTTAGAATAATGGAAACTATATCTTATTTAAAATCAACGCTAAAAAACGGGGCAAAACTTATAGTGGCTCCAATGAAAAACACTCGAGCTGTTACAGTTCTTGTTTTGGTTCGCACAGGTTCTAAGTATGAGACAAGAAATACAAATGGGGTTTCACATTTTCTTGAGCATATGTTTTTCAAGGGTACTGAAAAGCGCCCGAGGGCTGTGGATATAAGTTCTCTTCTGGATGGAGTCGGGGGAGAATTCAACGCTTTTACCTCCGAAGAGTTTACGGGTTATTATGTCAAAGTGGCAACTTCTCACTTTGAGCTCGCATTGGATGTGGTATCGGATATACTTCTCCATTCGAAGTTTGATCCAAAAGAGGTGGACAGGGAAAGAGGGGTTATAATAGAAGAAATAAACATGAACAACGACAACCCAATGAGAAAGGTGTCCGAATTGTGGGGGGAGGCATTATACGGGGATCAGCCGGCTGGATGGCCGATAGCTGGAACCAAGAAAACAATGGGCGGCATAACCCGCGATGATATATTTGGATATTTCAGCAGGCAATATGTTGGGGAGAGTATTGTTATAACTATAGCTGGGAATACAAATGATGCCGATGTGCGAAAAGAAATAGACAAATATTTTTCCAAACTAAAAAAGGGAAGTCCCAAGGATAAGGAAAAAGTTGTCGAAATGCAAAAAGAGCCCAAAGTCCTCATTTATACGAAAAACACCGACCAAACCCACATAGTTTTGGGAGCTAGACTTTTTGGCACATTCGACAAGAGAAAATACGTCGCAGAAGTGATGGCTACAATCCTTGGAGGCGGGATGAGTTCCCGTATGTTCATAAGCGTCAGGGAAAGAAAGGGGCTCGTTTATTACATTTCCAGTATGTCGGATTTCGACACGGATAGCGGGTCGCTTTTCACCCGCGCGGGAATAGATAATAAGAAAGTTGAACTTGCGGTAAGGACGATAATATCGGAATATGGGAAATTGAAGACGACAAAGATTTCAGAGAAAGAATTGAACAAAGCGAAAAATTATCTTAGGGGTAAGACATATCTGGGGCTTGAAGCATCCGATGATGTGGCGGAATTTTTGGGAGGGCAGGAAGTGATAGAGGGAAATGTGCTTTCGCCGGAAGATATCCTGGATAAAATCGACAAAGTTACGGCAGGTGAAATACAGGAACTGGCGCGAGAGGTATTTTTGCCGGAAAATATGAATCTTGCCATAGTTGGCCCGTTTGAGAATAAAGAGAAGTTTGAAAAATTGTTAAGTAATATTTAAGCCAGTCGGCATAGGATAAGAAATGTGCCGGCTAGCTTGTCTTAATTTTATCAATGCCCAATCAAGTTCTTGAAATATCAACATCCAGCATATTAAGGGTTTTTGTGGTTTTGCTTGGAATAGCTTTCGTATTTTCGGTTTGGCAGATCATAGCTAGCGTTTTTTTGGCGGTGGTAATAGCGTCTGGCGTAGAACCCGCGGTAAACGCTTTATCCAAAGCGAAAATTCCCCGGCTTTTGGCCGCGATTATTATTTATGTCGCAGGTTTTTTGATTTTAGCTTCGGTTTTTTCAACGGTGTTGCCGGTTCTTATAAGTGAAACAAGGCAACTGTCCGTAGAGTTTCCTTCGATATATGATGATTTTGTGGGCGGAGTAGAAAATTTCTTAGGACTATCCGCGGAGGATGAAACCACAAAAAAACAGATCGAGAAAATATTAGCAGGCGCGCAGAAAACCCTTTCAGAAAATGCTTCAAATATATTCACTTTTACATTCAACATATTTGGCGGAATCCTATCTTTTATGCTTGTTGTGGTCATATCCTTTTATTTAGTCATTCAGAAAGACGGAATTGAAAACTTTTTGAAATCTATAATTCCGGGAGGGCACCATGAATACGCGCTAAATTTATGGCACAGAGTAGAAAAACGGCTCGGCAGATGGTTTCAATACCAGATGCTGATGGGTGTTTCAGTCGGGTTTATTTTTTTCATCGCGCTTTGGCTTATGGGAGTTGAATATGCCTTGACGCTTGCGTTAGTGGCGGGAGTTTTTGAGGTAATACCTATGATCGGGCCGATAATAGTCGGCATGATATCTTTTACGCTTACATCCTTTCAATCTTTTATGCTGGCTTTGGGAGTGGTAGCGGTCTATATTTTAATAGAGCAGATTCAACAGCAGTTTCTTATGCCTTCAATAATGTCAAAGGCGATAGGATTAAACCCTATAATTATAATAGTAACCTTGCTTGTAGCGGCAAACCTTATAGGATTTTGGGGAATTGTATTAGCTATACCTTTCGCGGTGGTATTATCCGAGTTCGCAAAAGATTTCAAGAGATAGCTTTAATCAAAACACTATAAAATACAAAGCGACTGCCGAAGCGACTATTTGCGACGCAATCCCGACTCTTAAGGCGGGGCGGTGTTTACCTTTCGGGAAGTGTATTTTTCTATGGATATCGAAAACGGTTTTCAAGATTTTGTTTCCGGGCATTAAGAAATAAACCGCGCTTAATCCATCGGGCAATATTCCTAGAAATCCTCCTAGAGCCAATATTGAAAAGTCAGGTTGGCCTTCGCCGATAATAGCCGATGTTATAAGTATCAGACATCCGGCGAATATGTCTAACAGCACGATGCGGAGTGTCGGAGTCGATTTTTTTAGATTTGTTATTTTGGCATTCCGTAACGATTCTATTGAATACTCCGAGTGAGGTATCCTATCAAGGGCGAAGTGCGATAAAAAAGCCAAAAACAGTCCGGCTATCGGATTTGATATATTCGCGGCTATAGCCGCGCCTACAAGTATGTGCGGAGCTAATGTCATAAAGATTTACAACGGTTATTATAGCATCTCGCGGATAAAAATATATGAGTAATAAATTCTACATAACAACCGCAATAGATTATGTGAACGGGAATCCGCACATAGGCCACGCGTTTGAAAAAATTTTTGCGGATGTGCTCGCAAGATATCATAGAGATACGGGAGATAATGTTTTTTTTCTGACGGGAACGGATGAGCACGGAGTTAAAAATGTAAAATCGGCGGAGGCGGCAGGTATTCCAGTTCGAGAGTTTACGAAAAAAAATAGTGACAAGTTCAAAGAGCTTGCCAAGACGCTTAACATCTCAAACGATTTCTTCATACGCACGACAGACAAAGAAATCCACTGGCCGGCGGTGGAAAAAATGTGGAGGGTTCTCGATAAAGCAGGGGACATTTACAAGAAAAAATATCAGGGACTCTACTGCGTCGGCCATGAAGCGTTTGTAACAAGGAAAGATTTGACCGATGGGAAATGCGCGCTCCATAAAAAAGCGCCGGATATGGTGGAAGAGGAAAATTATTTTTTTCGGCTGTCCAAGTACACCCCAAAAATAAAAGAAGCCGTGACAAGCAAAAAGTTAAGAATAGTCCCGGATTCATCGTTAAATGAGCTTATGAATCTTTTGGAAGATGGCTTGGAAGATGTAAGCTTTTCAAGGCCAAGCAAGGACTTGAAGTGGGGAGTGCCTGTCCCGGGAGACCCATCGCAGACAATTTATGTATGGTGTGACGCCCTGGTGAACTATATATCGGCAATCGGCTACGGTTCGGAAGATTCCGGATCAAAAACCTCAAATTTCAATAAATTTTGGCCGGCAGATCTGCAGGTTATAGGAAAGGATATACTAAGATTCCATGCCGCGATATGGCCCGGTATGCTTATGTCGGCAGGACTTGCTCTGCCAAAAGTATTGTTCGCGCACGGATTTATAAGTGTTGGCGGTGAAAAGATATCAAAATCCGTAGGCAATGTCATTGACCCGTTTGAGCTAATTGAAAAGTACGCGCGTCTAGGCCCCTCCGAATTAATAGCCGATGCAATGCGCTATTATCTTCTTCGCGAAATTCCTTCAACGCGCGACGGCGATTTTACCATTGAGAGATTTGAAGAGAGATATAACGCGGATCTCGCAAGCGGGCTTGGAAATTTCGTATCGCGAGTTGTGACTGTCGGCGCGAAGTGCATATCTGGTGAGTTTGACGGCGCGGAGTCGGAAGATGTTAAACGGCAAATCAAAAAAGTTTGGGCTGAGTATAGAGAATTTGTTGAAAGTTTTAGATTCGATGAAGCGCTCCAAGCCGTATGGGGTCTTATAAGCTACGGAGATAAATTCGTGGACAGCGAGAAGATCTGGGAGCTCGCGAAAAGCGATCCCAAAAGATTTCAGAGCGATATTTTTGAATTGTGCGTTATTTTGGCGAATGTCGCGAAAATGCTTGGGCCATTTCTTCCGAGGACTTCCGAAAAGATATTTGACCAGCTGGGAGCAAAGCCGAGCGGCGATAATTGGAAATTTCAATTAAAAAAAGGCGAAGCGATGTTTCCGCGAATAAAATAACATGAGTGAAGAAAAAATTCGTTTCATAGATACACACGGTCATGTTAACTTCAGCGCGTTCAAAGACGACGGTTTTAATGTCATAGAAAGGGCGCTTACCGGAGGCGTGGGGGTAATAATGCCGGGGTCGCAAATAGACACATCGCGAAGAGCTGTTGAATACGCGGAGAAGTTGAATCATCCATATATCCGCGCGGCAGTAGGGCTTCATCCGATACACCTCGAAGATATAGAAGTGGATAGTGACGAAGTCGAGAATCAGCCGAAATTTCATACAAGAAAAGAGGAGTTCAGAGAAGCGTCCTATGAGGATTTAATAAAATCTTCAGACAAAATAGTCGCGATTGGAGAAGTGGGCCTCGACTACTGGCGGTTGTCTAAAGACGAAAAGGAAAGCTCTGTTTATAAGGCAAGGCAAATCGATGTCTTAAATAGCCAGTTAGAGTTGGCGAGCCAATATGGTTTGCCAGCTATTTTACACTGCAGAAAAGCGCACGACGATCTTTTATCGGTGCTGGAAGACGCCGATATCATAAAAGAAGTGTTTCCTCCTGGAGTGATACATTGCTATACCGGAGGCAAAAAACAGTTGAAAGCGTTTCTTTCGCTAGGTTTTTATATTGGGTATAACGGTATTATTTTCAAAATGAATCTGGACGATGTGATAAAAGCGACTCCCCTTGATAGAATTTTACTCGAGACGGATTCGCCGTATCTTACGCCTCCATTTTTGGGCAATGCCAGAAACGAGCCGATGAATGTGAAATATGTGGCGGAAAAAATTGCGGAAATTAAGGGAGTTTTAGTTGAGGAAGTGGCGAATCAAACGACGGATAACGCGGCGAAAGTATTTAAGCTAAACGCAAAGCCGCTTCACTTATCCACATCCGGATAACCATTTTTTATGGGATAATAAAAAATAAACGGGTTTATATTTCTAAGGGTGAAGAAAAAAATAAAGAAAAATATCAGGAACCTCAAACCTAGCGGATTTTTTTTACTGGCGATTGGATTAATATGCGTGTCGATAACGCTGTTTTATGTTTTAGAGATAAAATCTATCGGCGCGGCGGCAGGGTCGCAACTTACGCAGTTTTCAGTTCAAAACAGCAGTATAAACGCGTGGGTGATGCGGGGACAGATATGCACAGCGACAGCCACGCTTAAGGATCTGTTTGGAAATACGATACCAAACGAAGGGCCTGTAGAATTGCAGTTTAAAGTCGGTTCTAGCTGGTTCTTTGAGGGGGCTAAAGACAATCTGACAGATGCGTCCGGATTTGCGCAAATTCCGTGGAATGTGGATTCGGGAAATATTAATGCGGATTATAGAGTGCGGTTCCCCGGGTCGGTCAACTGGAATCCGAGCCAAAGCAATGTCATAGCTATCAGCATTGATGACACCTTGCCGACAAATGTCGCGATTTCCCATACCGGAGGGCAAAATCCGCCTCCGGGTAATGTGACCATCAGCTTAACCGCTCAAGATCAGCAATCAGGAATTCGATCGCTTTTAATACTTTCGAGCGTTAACGGAAATCCTTTTAATGGAATTCAAACTTGTTCATTCAGTTCTCCGTTTCCGACAACCACGCAAACTTGTAATGCAACAAAAACATACAATAACGGCGATCATGTGGAATACTATGGCGTAGTATTTTCCGGCGCGGATTGTAGTTCTACGGGCGTAAGCACTTTAGTGGGAGTCGCTGTGCCAGCGGCTAATATTTTTAATGTAGGCGGTACCGCAATTACTCTAAACCTTAAGGGTTATCAGGGAAGCTCTTTTCCTTCCTGCTCCTCTTCTTCGTTTAGTGATCCAGTTAGCGCGAGTTCGGGCCAAGATATAAATTTTTGCTATAGCTATACGGGAGTAACTCCCGGAGTAAGCTCTACTATTAGAATAGATTGCAATAACGATTCTACATACGACAATAGCGTCACCCACACGCCATCATCGGCGAGCGGTAGTACGCAGGTTTGGGCACCTGTTTTTTGCAGTGGACAATTTACTTCGGGAAATTATATTGTGGGGGGTAAAATCGAGCAGGGAGCAAATTCCGCGCAGGACACAGTTAATATAAATGTATCGGCGCCGGCATCTTTTAACCTCGCGCTTAGCGGAAATCCTATATCCAGCATATCGCCCGGGACTGCCGTAAGTTTTACCTTCAATGTCACGGGCGCATCGGCCGGAGCTTTAGCGTACGAGATAGATTGCGATTACACCGGAACTTTTTCCGCGAATACTACAGTAAGTTCTCCAAACAATCCTCATACGCTCAACTCATTATGTGGAGGCGTGTATAGCACGGGAGGCGCGACATATACCGCGGCGGGTCGCGCGAGCCAGGGGTCGAATAGCGATACGGAGTTTGTGACAATAACCACAAGCGGCTCGACGCCTAAACCGACGGCAAATTTTCAGATAACAAACGCGTCGAATAATCCTATAACATCCGTGACTGTGGGAACTCCGGCAAAATTTTGGGATTCGTCTACGGCTTCTTCCGGGCAAACCTTGATTTCCTGGATTTGGAATTTCGGTTCGGGCGCTTCCCCGAGTTCAGCGAGTGGCGCGGGACCTCATAATGTGACTTACGGCAATCCCGGGACAAAAACAATAACGCTTACGGTATCCCAAAGTAATGGCGCGGCCGATACGATATCAAAAATATTAACCGTTTCAGCCGGATCAACCTTTTCAATAACGGCGACGCCGGTTCCCGCGTCCGGAGCCGCGGGGATGAATGTAGCATTTAATCTTCAGGCATTCAATGAAACCGGCCCGATAAATTTTTCCGCGGATTGTAACGCAGATGGCACAATAAACAATATCCTATCAAACACTTCAGGCCCATGGCCTAAATCGTGGGTTGGCCCATGCAACTCATTCTATACATCCGCGGGCATATATGCAGGAATTATGCGCGCTATCGACATTAATAGCGGCGATACAGCCCAAGCGCCAATAACGGTTGTGGTAACCGGAGTTTCCGCGGCGGATTTTTCGTTTTCCGTAAACGATTTTACGGTTAGCTTTAACGGTTCGGCTTCAGGCGGTTCGCCGCCATATACCGAATGGTGCTGGAATTTCGGAGACGGTACGCCTGTTCAATGCGGGATAACTTCGAATCCTTCTCATGTGTATAATACCGGAGGCGGCGCGGGAACATTCACAGTAACGCTAACGGTTAAAGATTCAAATAATGTGACGAGCGCGCCTGTTTCAAAGAGCGTTTCTGTGGGACCTCCTATTTCATTGTTCAGCATTTCTTTCCTAAATCCAATAAACGCGACAAATATAAGCGAGCTTGTTGATGCGATTATAAATTTCTTCGCTTTAATAGTTATTCCTATAGGGGTCGGGCTTATAGTATATGCGGCGTTGAAGTACATAATATCAGGGGCGCTTCCCGAAGAACGGCAAAAATCCATAAAAACCATACAATACGCGTTAATGGGTATAGTCGTGGTGCTTATGGCGAAAGTCGCGATAAACATTCTCGAATTTTTGTTATCGTAATTTTGGGCCTGAATTTATACTTATTTTTATTTTATGAGCTTTAGGATATCAAATATTGCAATATTCATTTTTATTGTCGCCGGAAGTTTTTTAGTGTCTGGAGGTTTTGTTTTTGCGGCATCTCCGCAGTATGCCTGCAATACAACAGAATACACATCATGCGCGAAGACCACAATATTAAGTTCAATCAACCAGTGTTCGGCAAGCAATATCGCGAGCGCGTGCGCGCTTAATCCAAGTTCCGGCACTTTTTTTCAAACAAATTGCGTTGATTGTTCCGTTGCCGGATCCGAATTCGGCTGTTATCCGTTTATAACTCCGCCAATTTGCAAGGATATAACAAAGCCAAGCGTTACGGTTGATTACACTCAAAATTCGGAGGATACCGTGACAATTACATCAGCCGCTTTTGATTCGGGAAGCGGCATGGGCGAGATCACGGTGTTCATAGACCTCAACAGGAACGATTTTTTCGCAGACCCGGGAGAAACTAAAAAATGCTTTAATGTCAATTCGTGCAGTTTTCCGATAAACGGACTAAGCGCGGGGCAAAGTTACCAATATTACGCGACAGCCAAAGATAAAAGCGATAACGGATCGAATACCCTTCCGGTGAAAACCTTTACAGTACAAGCTCAAGGCATAGGCTTTACCGTTGGTCCGATAAAACAGAAATCCGTAACAGAGGGCGTTGCCACGAATTTTACGGCAGATGTTGTGGTTGCCGGAAGTTTTGATGTTGTTTCTTGCGTTTTGGTTGTAGATACCGCTACTGCGGGATCTATGGTAAATCAAAGCGCGGGTGGGGCGTTTTTTTCTTCGGCTGGCGGGCAATGCAGTCCGGGTAGCACATGCATAGCGAAATACGCGACAGGATACACATTTATTGCCGGAAGCGCGGGACAGCATACTGTTTCAGCTCGTTGCGCGGATTCCAATAGCAATATTGACGAGGATCCGACAACCGTCATGGTTCAAGAAGCGGCTGTATGTGATCCGAGCCCGTTCGATCCCGTGTTTGGAGTGGGTTGCGATGATTCGCCCGGAGGATGTTGCAATGGAACATCTTGCGTTGACGACGAGAGTTGCTTTAGTGGATTTTGTGACAGTATATGCAAAAATCCGCTAAAAGCAAATGGAGAGGCCTGTTCATCGGGAAATGAATGTCAAAGCGGCGTTTGTTCAAGTAATATCTGTAGCGCCCCTCCTTTAGGATTTGCTCCGGAAGTCGATTTTTTATGTTCATTCGCGGGCGATGGAGTAACGGCGACATTTATTCCGAAATGGAACGGCGGAGGTTCTCCCGTGTACTACGGCTGGAAGTTTGGAGACGGGGCTTCTTTACCAAATGCTCCGATGACCAATCCTCCTAACCCCGATCCTGTAACTCATAGATACGAGCATTCGGATAGATATACAGTAACTCTGACAGCCATAGATATCGCGGGCAGGAGCGGCCAAGCCAGTCATGTATGCGACTCTCTTTTTGAAGACAATACGCCAAATCCTTCTTTGTCCGTGTTTAAAAATTTATTGCCGCCTCTTGTCATAACAAATATTTCAGATCTGCTTAACACTTTCATCACTTTTATATTGTTTATCGCGACTCCCATTCTGGCCCTCCTTATAATTTATTCCGGCGTAACGCTTATGGTTAGCGGGTCATCTCCACAGAACAAGCTCAACGCAATGCGTATTTTGCAGTACGGAATCATAGGATACGGTATAATCCTTCTCTCAAAAGTTCTTCTCGGAGTTATAACGGGGATACTGTTTTAGCGGCCAGGACGCTATAGCTTGAATTCAAAATAAACAAAATAAGCCGCTTTGCGGCTTATTTGTAATCTATAATATACTTTTTAGTTTCCTCGATCAGTTTTTCCAGCCAATCGAGCGGCGGTTTTCCGGTGCCATGCGTTTCCCCATAAGTTTTTATGTAATCTCTGACAAGAAACAGATGTTCGATGCGCCAATCTACAAATGCTTGGATAAGCGAGTTATGCGCTCGTAAAAGCGCGCTATTGTCTCCATGCTCGAGGACATACCGTCTTATATTTGAGTCGGAGATAATGTCGAGCAACTCTTGGTGTTTGGCCGACATATGCAGACGCATTCTGGGAAAATATGCGTCAGTCGAATGCGTTATGTCCATTATCATAAGACGGAAATGCCGCGAAGGGCTTTGTCCGCCGGTCTCCCCTAGAATTTCCATAGGTTTTCCTTCGAGTTCCGCAACATTCTCGAATATGATTTTTTTTGGTAATGTATAGAACAGACGCACTTGGTCAAAATAGGTTTTATAGTCGCATTTTTCGCGCATTCTTTGGAGTATATCCACGGCCCTGTTTTCTGTTCGCGCGGCAGTTTGAAGGAGCGGAGTAATCATTTCTGGCGCGGGGTCGTGTTTAGCGAGGAAGTAGGCCTTTAGCAAGGCCTCTATGCCCGTTGCCACAGTAGCTTCTATCACCTGGTGTATCCAAACAAACCATTTTTCATCAACCGTTCCGGTGAAAGAATATGGCATTTCAACATTGGCTAGAGTGAGGGGCTTTAGAGGATTTTTCTTCTTCCAGTTCCATAGTGCGTATAATGAATAGGACATACTGGGCTGAATTCCCGTGGCTTTGCTAAGTTCCCACATTGGTATCGCGATGGCGGAGCATAATGTCTTTGGCTCATCATCTTTCATCAGTTCAGACACATTTTTGTAGGGGTATTTTTCCTTAAGATACGCGTGCATGATCATTGCCAGCCGCAACATAAAAGCGTGTTGAAAGTTTCTCGACAGATTTCCGTAATCAAAGGAAGTCGGGGATGGCGGATTTGCCAGGTTATCATTTACAAAATGTTCAACTTCACGGTGAGTTATTATCCATACTATATTCCTGGATAGGGTTTCGAGATTATAAAAATAACTAGCGTATCTGTTAGAAGAAACGGAATTTTCCCGTAATTCTTGAAGCAAATCAGTAGGTGGAGACAGGAATCCTTCGGTACCGGACACGAAATGATTTCGCATAAGTTGGCGCGTTTGTTCGCCAGCTTTCCTTGCGAGTTCGGCGTTTTTCATTTGACCTCCAGATTGGATTTTCAAAGTGCAAATTTTTGTACTTTATCATACAACATTTTTTCCAATAAGGCAATCTCGAGTGAAATAAAAACTCCTATCGTGATTGGAGTTTTACAGATAGGAGCTGGATTTTTTTAGAATAATTTCCGCAAGTTTCCATTCAAGATCCGCGGCCAGTTTTTTAGCGGCCGGATCCCATTCGGTTGTGGTGAACTTTAATCTTTCCGCCATAGTCAGCTTTCTGAATATGCGTGGGAAATTTTCTTCAAGATGCCTAATTATACGAGGCAGTATGTAATTTGCGACATCGTTTAAGTCGTCGCTGGATAGGTTCGTCATTTAACCCCCCTTTTAAATGAGCTGTTCTAATGGAGAGTATTTAGCCCCTATGCTATCGGCAAGTCCTTTGTGGGTTATCTTTCCGTTATACACATTTACGCCCGCGGCAAGCGCGGAGTTTTCACGAACCGCCCTTAGAAATCCATTTGCGGATAGTTCGGCAATGTACGGGAATGTTTCCGCTGTTAGAGCGTTAGTTGATTCGCGAGGCACAATTCCGGGCATATTAGGCACGCAATAATGCGTGACTCCGTATTTTTCAAAAGTACGCACCGCTATGGAAGTGGGCATGGATGTTTCAAAGCACCCGCCTTGGTCTATGGATATGTCAACGACTACCGATCCGGGAGTCATTGACTGGATCATTTTCTTAGTAATCAGTTTCTGCTGGAGTTGTCCTGGAATATGGGTAGTGCCTATTAGAAGATCAATTCTTGGAAGTATCGAAGATATAGCCCGCGGGTTATACTGGATGCATTGAATTTTCGTGTAGTCGAAATGAGGGTGAAATATTTTTCTGAAGTTTTCGAGTTTTTCGGGATTCGAGTCAACCGCGAATAGGTTAGCCGGAACACCTTCGGGATTAAGGGGGTTTAGAATTTGTTTGGCGGCGGCAAGTCCAGCATTTCCAAGGCCAAGTATCATCACATTCGCGTGCGAGCCGAGGAGAATGCCTTTATTTTCCATGAGAATTCTTTTGCCTTCTTCACATCCCACTCTGCCCGCTATATTTGACATACTTTTTAGTATGGGGGTTAGGCCGTCCAATCCCACTGTTTCATAAGCGATTGCGGTAACTCCGCTTCGGATCAGAGCGTTTACAAGATTTCTGTTAGGCGCGAGATGAAAAAAGCAAAATATAAAAAGACCGCTTCTGAAGTATCGGAATTCTTCCGGCAACGGCTCCTTTACTTTAACTATCAGATCTGCTTCCGTCCAAACTTTATGGGCGGCGGCTATCTTAGCTCCGGAATCAATGTATTGCTTGTCTTTAAACCCGCTTCCTTGTCCGGCAGATTTTTCCACTAGAACGCTAAAACCCTTTCTTGAAAGTTCCGCCGCTCCTTTTTTTGACGGCTTCATTCCCACCCGCTTTTCACCCTGCTTTATTTCTTTAGGAACGCCTATTATTGTTTGCGTCGTTTGTTTTGTCATATATCCTCCATTATACACACCGTTCGAATAGATTTTCAAGGTGCGCGACTTTTAACTTGATAATAAAGCATAACTGCTAAAGCTACGCAATAGTAGTAAGGCATTGTTTAAGTTATATTTTTATGGTACTACGGAAAAATCAGTACATTAAAAAGGTGGCAGTATGAGTATGTTGCGGAGGATTTTCGATGAAGTAGGATGCCGTTTGCTTGGACGGATGTTTGTTGGCGGTCGTAGCATAGAGGATGTGTTAAAAACAGGGGAGCGTCTAAAAAAGGAAGGTTACAAAGTGACTTATAACCTTCTTGGCGAGCATCAGGGCGACTCCGTTTTCGTGGATTACGCGTTGCGTACGACACTCGAACTTATCGGAAAAATGAGCGAAAGAAATCAAGGCAATGTCGCTATAAAGCCGAGTTTATATGGACTTCAAATTTCTCCGGATAGTTTTCTGGCAAATGCAAAATTTATTGTTGAACGCGCGAAAAGTCAAGGAATATCCGTAGAGTTTGACGCGGAACAACAGAGTTTTACAAATGATACCTTTAAGGTTTTTAATTTTTTTGCGTCAAGGATGGAATATAGGGGTTTTGTGGCGCAGTGCGTTCAGGCGCACGCGAGAAACATAATGAGCGTTATGACAAAATACGGATTGTGGAACAAGCGTATCCGCGTGGTAAAAGGCGCGGGTGTTTATAAAGAAAACGCGGATCGAGTTATCGGAGACGAGAAAGATATTTTGGTAAGGTACAAACAAATAGCGATCCTAAATCGCGACAATTGGCAAGCGCCCCTTATAGCGACGGTAAGAGACAGAACGCTCGCGTATGAAATGGCGAAAATTTTCAGAAATCCCAATACTTTTGAATTCGAGATGCTTTACGGGCCGATTGGGAAGCGTCTTTCAAGGGAACTTTTAGAAAAAGGTTATTCGGTGCGCATATACATTCCGTTTACTGATATTTGGTGCAAAGACGCGTGGATAGAATACGGCATCCGAAGAAGCGCTATGATGAGGAGGTTGGCATTAGGGGAAGTTAAAAGAATAATCGGCAAGGTATTTTTTAGGCATCACGATTCTTTCGAAAACAATTAACAGCATACGGAAATCAAATACAAAGGAGGAAGACGAAATATGACAAGTATAGTAGTACGGTTACGCAATTATATCGGAGGGCATTGGGTTGATGGCGAGGGAGATTGGTTTTCCAGCGTAAATCCAACAGTCCGAACATCAGAACTTGGCAGGGGCAACGCCGCTTCTAGCGAGCAGGTTAAAGCGGCGATTCTGGCGGCGTCAGGAGCTTATGATAATTGGCGCAATATGCCTCGTCCGAAAAAAGAAGAATATTTCTATCGCCTCCTATTAAAGTTTGGGGACCCCGAAGATCCAAGCAATGTGCGAATAAACGCGCTTGCGCGTCTCATTACAAACGAATGCGGAAAAACTTTGAACGAAGCGCGGGCGGATGTTGTGGAAGGAATACACATGATTCGGCTTTGCGCCGGTATGGGTCGCCGTCCTATCGGCGATGTGATTCCGTCAGAATTTCCGGAAAAGTTAATTTATACAGAACGAGACCCGAGGGGAGTCACAGCGGTTATATCGCCGTGGAATTTTCCGTTTGCTATTCCGTGGTGGATGATGGGCCCGGCTCTTATGATGGGTAATACCGTTGTTTTGAAGCCGGCGGAACAAACCGCGGTCGTCGGTCAAAAAATAGTAGAGATGTGCGAGGAAGTCGGATTTCCTGCGGGAGTCGTGAATTTAGTTCACGGGATGGCAGAAACAGGCAAAACTTTAGTGTCCGACGAAAGAGTGCGGCTAGTTTTGTTTACTGGTTCGTACGAAGTGGGCCGAAGCATAAAGCAGGTTTGCGCCGAAGATTCGGAGCTCGACAAAATGGTGGTCGCGGAAACAGGTTCAAAAAGTGCGTTAATCGTCCTTCCGGACGCGGATTTGCTTCTGGCCGCGGAGGCGACTTCGAAAAGCGCATTTAAGACAACTGGCCAGCGGTGCGTATCGGCCGGAAGAGTGTTTGTTCCTGAAAGATTGTTATCACATTTTTGCGATCTTGTTATGGATTGGGTTGCGCAAAATGTGCGTACCGGCAATCCCCTTAACGAGTCCACATTTATGGGTCCGCTGATTGACAAAGAGGGGGCGGAGAAAGTTTTGCGGTATAACGATATGGTAAGGGAAGCTGATTCTATAGGCGAAAGAAATGTGTCTATACTGATGGAAGCGAAAGCGGATATGGCTAAGGGTAATTTCGTAACGCCATTTATATATTTAGCAAAGAACGATCCGACATTCGCACCGTTAGTTGACGAGGTGTTCGGACCGCATCTGGCTATTATTCCGGTTAAGGATGTTGATGAAGCGGTGCGGGCTTATGAATCTGCGCCTTACAGTCTTAGTTTGTCCATAATCACCAAGGGAATGGGTTGGCGAGATGTTGCGAGGAGAATCCGACATAAGGGTATGATCTATGTGAATCTCCCGACTATCGGCGCGGAAGTGCAAGCGCCGTTTGGAGGCACAAGGCGAAGCGGTACGGGAATGCCGTCGGCCGCGGATATGTTTAACCATGTTAGTCACCCCGTGGCTTATACGGTAAACACATCAGATTCAATAAACTTAGCGCAAGGATTGAAGTAAAAAATAAAAAGCCCATAAAGGGCTTTTTGAATTTTTATAAAACTTAAAATTTCATCCAAAACTCTTTTCAAGTTTCTAGCATATTACCCTGATGTTAAAGTTCATCTTATCCGGCATATCATTCCATCTTTCGAGCCATTTTTGTACTTCAGGATCGGTATTTTTATCCAAATACAGAGTTTGCCATTGCTCTCCGCATGAGATGCGGTAGCAGTAGTATAGATGGAAGAACGAGATCCTTAAGAGTTCCGGGTCGAAAGTTTCTTTACTGCCGGTTTTTTTTGCGTTAGCGAACGCCGAAACTGTTTTCCGGGCAATAGTACAATCACCGAGTATAGTGGCCATAACCACCTCTTTCTCTTTCGAGGTTTAAATCTAGGTTCAAACTATCTGTAAAAAGTTAAATTGTCAAATACGAAACTAACGGGGTCAGACCCTGTTAGTTTCGTATTTGAAAAAAGGGTTTAGCAATGCTATTATCTAGTCAAATGGAAGAGTATAATCCTATAAAAATCGAAAAAAAGTGGCGGAAAAAATGGGAGAAAGAAAAACTATGGAATATTGATGTAGAAAACGCTAAAAACCCATACTACAATTTAATGATGTTCCCTTACCCTTCCGCTGAAGGACTGCACATTGGAAATGTTTACGCGTTTACAGGCGCGGATATACACGGCAGATATATGCGAATGAGGGGCTATGATGTTTTTGAACCATTAGGGTTTGACGCTTTCGGAATACATTCGGAAAATTTTGCCATTAAAAAGGGGACTCATCCCAAAGAAGAAACCGAAAAAAATGTTTCTCATTTTCGCGAACAGCTGAAGCGCATGGGCGCGCTTTTTGATTGGGATCGCGAAGTGGATACGAGTAAGCCGGAATATTACAAGTGGACGCAATGGCTGTTTTTACAGCTTTATAAGCACGGTCTTGCTTACCGCGCGAAAGCTCCCGTTGACTGGTGCCCGTCTTGTAAAACCGTGCTCGCTGATGAGCAAGTGATAGGTGGAAAATGTGAAAGATGCGGCACGGAGGTTATACAAAAAGAGCTTTTGCAATGGTTTTTCAAAATTACGGACTACGCGGAGCGGCTTCTGGATAATCTAGACGAAATTGATTGGCCCGAAGCCATAAAAACAGCACAGAGAAATTGGATAGGCAAAAGCGAAGGCGCGCTGATAAAATTTAAAATTTCAAATTTCAAATCTCAAATTTCGGTATTTACAACAAGGCCGGACACACTGTTCGGGGCGACTTACATAGTGCTCGCGCCCGAACATCATTTAGTCGCCAAACTTAAAGGCAATATTGAAAATCGGGGCGAAGTGGAAAAATACATAGAAGGATCGAAAAAGAAAAACGAGCTTGAGAGGACCGATTTGGCGAAAGAAAAAACAGGAGTGGAGTTGAAGGGAATTAAAGCGATAAACCCAGCCAATAATGAGGAAATCCCTGTATGGATTGCGGATTATGTTTCGGCAAGCTATGGGACCGGTGCGATTATGGCCGTGCCGGCGCATGACGATAGAGATTTTGAATTCGCGAATAAGTTTGGTCTTGTCATCAGGAATGTTATCAAGCCGCAGATGATAGCCGGCGATAAAGGCATAAAGCAAGGCAATTTAACGGACGAAGAATTCGCTGACTATGGAGAAAGACAATTAGCGAATAAGTACGACGATATCTTAGAGGGCCGGCGCGTTTATACGGGCGAGGGAAAATTAAGAAATTCTGGAGATTGGGACGGAATGCATTCGCTGGAAGTTAAGGGAAAAATCATAGAATCTGTCGGCGGAGAGAAAAAAATAAACTATCATCTTCGCGATTGGCTTATTTCCAGACAGCGTTACTGGGGACCCCCAATCCCGATTATCTATTGCGAAAAGTGCGGAATAGTGGCTGTGCTGGAAAAAGATCTTCCAGTAGAGCTTCCGCAAGTGGAAGATTTTCGGCCTACGGGAACGGACAAATCTCCCCTCGCGACGGTTAAAGAATTTGTAAAAACAAAATGCCCAGAATGCGGCGCGGAAGCGAAAAGAGAAACGGATGTATCCGATAATTTCCTCGATTCTTCCTGGTACTTCCTAAGATATCCCTCGACTGATTTTAAGGACAAACCTTTCGACGAAAAAATTACAAAAAAATGGCTTCCCGTGCAAATGTACATCGGCGGCAAAGAACACGCCGTGCTTCATTTAATGTACGCGCGATTCGTAACAATGGCTTTGCGCGATTTTGGCTTTATAGATTTTGAAGAGCCGTTTACTAAATTTCGAGCTCATGGTCTATTGATAAAAGACGGGGCAAAGATGTCTAAATCAAAAGGTAATGTCGTGAATCCCGATGAATATTTTGATTCCTACGGCGCGGATATTGTTAGAATGTACCTTATGTTTCTGGGTCCGTATGAGCAGGGAGGGGACTGGAGAGACGAAGGTATATCAGGTATCGCGAGATTTTTGAAAAGAGTGCACACGCTTTTGTTTCAGGTTAAGTCCGATAACGATAAAAATCGAAACGAATCACTAAGCGAGAATGATCTCGAAAGAGCAACTCATAAAGCTGTAAAAAAAGTTACTGGAGATTTGGAGAACTTGCAATATAACACCGCGATTTCTTCGCTGATGGAATTCGCAAACAAAATCCAGCAAAGCAAAGAGGGCGCGTTTTATAGATTGGAAGCCGTAAAATCACTGGTAAAGCTTATGGTTCCTTTTTGCCCACATCTTTCAGAGGAGCTTTGGCACGAAGCATTGGGGTATAAAACAAGCGTTCACGGTGAAAAATGGCCGGAGTACGACGAATCAAAAGTTGCAGAAAACACGGTAAAATTAGCGGTTGAGATTAACGGAAAAGTGCGCTCGCAAATTCAAGTGGATGTCGGGATGTCCGAGGATGCGGTGAAAGAAATGGCGCTTAACGATGAGAAAATAAAAAAAATGCTTAACGGCAATGAGCCCCAAAAAATTATAGTAGTGCAAAATAGAGTGGTAAATATTGTCATATAAAAATACTATATTTTTCTATAGTATTTTTTGGAGGCACCCGTCCGAAAGCGGGTTTTTATGCGATTCGACATAATTATTAAACAAAGAGCCAAAGCCACGCCTAACGCATCAGACAGCAAATCTTCTGCTATGCCATTCTTATTGAGTTTGAAGTCGCTAACCTCCTTAACTCCCCCCGCGGAAAACATCAAGACGGATGCTATTATAGCGGATAGCTTAAAATTCATCCGTAATAATCTGCAAATACTAAATACAAGGATTACTCCCATAAAACTGACAAGGAAATGCGCCGTGTAGTCCCATGGATGAGTAAGATTTTCCGGCAAAAAGAAGAGAAAGTGTTTTTGCAAAAAATCAGCCGTTCTTTGAATCAATGCCCACCTCGCTAAATCGCTAAATCGGAAAGTTTTTGAATTGTAGCATATTTTTCAGTTTTACAAAAGTCATTTTATTAGCTTTAGCCTTATTGCTTATTTAGCCAATTTTGGGTAAAATAGCGTGGCCTAAATTATGGAGTGATTTTTAACAACAAAACACGCAAAAATTATGGAGGAGTCAAGTGAAAAGCATAAAAATAAAGGAATCCGGTGTTTACGCGCCAAAAGATATTGAAGGTATTGTTTACGAAACGGATTTGGGTTATCCCGGCAGTTTTCCATACACTCGGGGCGTGTATCCTTCAATGTACAGGGCAAGATTATGGACTATGAGGCAATTCGCGGGATTCGGACTGCCGGAAGATACGAACCGGAGATTTCGTAAGCTTTGGGAAGAAGGCGAGACCGGTTTTTCCACGGCTTTCGATATGCCTACTTTGCTTGGATACGACTCCGATGACTCGCATTCGCTTGGTGAAGTGGGTAAGGGCGGAGTGGCGATAGACACATTTGAGGATATGGAGCGCTTATTCAGAGGCATACCCATAGGCGATGAAAAAGTAAGCGTATCCATGACTATAAACGCTCCGGCCTGTATTTTGCTCGGGATGTATTATGCGTTGGGCAAGAAGAGAAGGGGCGTTAACCCGAGAAATCTCCGAGGGACGATACAAAACGATATTTTGAAAGAGTTTAGCGCTCAAAATGAGCTTATCGTCCCCCCCGATGCTTCAATGAAAATTTTCGTGGACACAATAGAGTTTTGCGTGAATTATATGCCAAATTGGAATCCGGTGAGCATATCGGGCTATCACATGCGGGAGAAGGGTTCTACCGCCGTTCAGGAGCTGGCATTTACGCTCGCGGACGGCATAGCATATGTTAAAGCGTGCGTGGAACGCGGGCTTAATGTTGACGAGTTTGCTCCAAGATTTTCATTTTTTTTCAATGTTCACAACGATTTTTTTGAAGAGATAGCAAAACTTAGAGCGGCGCGAAGAATATGGGCGCGTATTATGAGATACAGGTTTGAGGCGAAAAATGAAAATTCATGGAAGCTTAGAACCCATACCCAGACCTCGGGCGTAAGTTTATCGTGGCAACAGGAAGACAATAATGTGGTAAGGGCAACACTGCAGACCCTTGCGGCTGTTCTTGGGGGGACGCAGAGTCATCATACGGACGGGAAAGACGAGCAGTATAGCTTGCCTTCAGAGCACGCGGCGCTTCTAGCGCTTCGCACGCAACAAATAGTTTCTCACGAAAGCGGAGTGTCGGAAGTAGTTGATCCGTTAGCCGGGTCATATTTCATGGAATGGCTGACAAGGCAAATGGAAGAGGCGGCGCTGGAAGAGATTGAAAGGATAGATGCGATGGGCGGTATGGTGGAGGCGGTAAAGCAGAGATATCCAAAACTGGAAATCGAACACGCTTCACTTATTCATTCTCGATTAGTGGAAAGCGGAGCAGAGAAAGTTGTGGGCGTGAATATGTTTGTTGATAGAAATGAAAAGCCGAAGCAAATTGAGTTTCGCGGGAATCCGAAAGCGGAAAAAACACAGAAGGAGCGTCTAGAAAGATTTAGGAGTAAAAGAGACGGGAATCTCGTTGGAAAATGTTTAATGGATACGAAAATTTCAGCCAGGAAAGGCGAGAATATTATGCCCTCCATAATCAATGCCGTTGAACACGGGGTAACCGAGGGCGAGATAGTTAATGTGTTGAAAGATGTTCACGGAGAATTCATAGAGGGATAATTTATAGATTCCAAGCGCTGGACTTTGAAATTTAAGGAGGAGTTGATGAGCGAAGAACATCAGATGATTTACGAAATGGCAGATGATTTCGGGAAGAAAGAGCTTTTGGGAGAAGGGTATCCCAATCTGGAAAGAATCGGAAAATATCCGGAGTTTCTTATACCTCGCCTTGCGGAGCTTGGAATCCTTGGAATGTCTTTTCCCGAGGAATATGGAGGCATGGGAGCGGACACCGTTTCAACTTCTATCGTGGCCGAACGGCTCGCATACTATTGGGCAAGCGCCCAGCTTATATGGACTGCGAGTCATGGGCTTGCTGGTTTCCCCATAATGACATTCGGCAACGAGGAGCAAAAAAAGAGATATTTGCCGCGCATCGCGAAAGGCGATGCTCTTGGTTGCTATGCGCTCACGGAATCAGGCGCGGGTTCAGACGCGGCATCTATCGGGACAACCGCTGAATTGGTAGGAAGAAAGAGCAAGAATATGTGGAAGATATCCGGAAGCAAGGTTTTTATAACAAACGCGAACGAAGCGTCTGTTTGTATTTTAATAGCGAGGCGAAAACATTCGGTTAAAAGTCATAAAGATATAACGGCTTTCGTGTTTGAAACCGAAAACCGCGGTCTTCAAAATCCCGCAATCAGTGTGAGAGAGATCCCAAAACATTCATTAAGATCTTCGCATTTTTGCGAGATAACCTTCAACGAGTTTTTGCTAAGAGAAGGAAATATGCTCGGCGATATGGAAAGTGGATTCAAGGTAGCAATGGAAACATTAAATAACGGTCGTATAAACATCGCGGCTCAAGCAGTAGGAATTGCGCGCCGCGCGATTCACGAAGCCGTAAGTTATGCCGGACAACGGGAAGTATTCGGCGAAAAACTTATTAAAAAACAGGCGCGCGCATTTCCGCTTGCGGAAATTTCAGCGGAAACAGAAGCGGCGTGGCATCTTACGGTTCACGCTTCCAGGGTAAAGGACTCGGGGCAGGATTATAAAAGCGAGGCCGCTATGGCAAAGTTAACGGCAACCGAGGCGGCGCTACGAGCTTCAACAGAGTTAATACGCACCTTGGGGGGACTTGGAGTTACAGAGGAATCCATAGGTATGCAGTTGCATCATGACGCGTTAGCCGCCGTTATCTATGAGGGAACATCGGATATTCAGAAAATGCTTATCGCGAAAAATTTCAAATAGTGGAAAATAGTTTAGAAAAGAGCTCTAATTGGGCTCTTTTAATTTTGTTCAGTTGGTGATAAAGTGGCAATGCCATGTGCGGAATTTTTGGATATGTGGGAAAAGAGAATAATTCATCAATAGGCATAGAAGCGCTGAAGCGGCTTGAATATCGGGGCTATGACTCTTGCGGCATAGCTGTTTTTAACGCGGTCAAGAAAAATATAGGAGTAGAGAAAGTCGCGGGGAGAATTTCGGAGCTCGAAAAAAAGATAGCTGTTAAAGGCATAAAAGGTTCCGCTATGATAGGGCATTCGCGGTGGGCTACTCACGGAAGTCCCACGGTAAAAAACGCTCACCCGCATTGGGATTGCCATAAAGACATACATTTAGTGCATAACGGTATAATCGAAAATTATAAGCAGATAAAAGACCGTCTTTCAAAAAAAGGCCACAAATTCATATCGGAAACAGATACCGAAGTTCTATGTCATTTAATAGAGGAATACGCGACGGGTTCAAACGGGTCGAAGAGTTATACGCTTGAAGAAGCGGTGCGCCGCGCGTTGGGACATGTAAGGGGCACTTACGGCATAGCGGTCATATCGAAATCCGACCCCAATAAAATAGTTGCGGCTAGAATGTCCAGTCCGTTGCTTATAGGAGTAAACGACGGAGAATATGTGATAGCGTCCGATCCGGCCGCTGTCATAACGCATACCAATAAAGTGATATATCTCGAGGACGGAGATATAGCGGTTCTCACAAAATCCGGATTTAGAATCGCGGATCTTAACAGGGCGGCTCAAAAAAGAGTTGAGCAGGAATTGGACTGGGATGTGGAGGAGGCGCAGAAGGGAGGGTATCCCCACTTTATGCTGAAAGAAATATTTGAACAGCCGGAATCATTGCAAAATTCAATAAGGGGAAGGTTAATACAAGATGAGGGAATGGCTCGACTCGGAGGACTTGAGCCGGTTAAAGAACGGATAAAGAGCATAGAGCGAGTTAACATACTGGGGTGCGGCACGGCTTATCACGCCGGACTTATAGGGGAGTATATGTTTGAAGAGTACGCGGGTGTGCCTTGCGAAGTGGACTTTTCGGCGGAGTTTAGATACAGGAAACCTATAATAGACAAAAATACCGCGGCAATTTTCGTGTCTCAATCGGGAGAGACCGCGGATACTTTAGGCGCTCTTCGCGAAGCAAAAGAGAAAGGAGCTTTGTGTCTTGGAATTGTGAACACTGTTGGTTCGTCTATCGTGCGTATGACGGACGCGGGAGTTTACAATCATGCTGGACCGGAGATTGGCGTGGCTTCAACAAAAGCATTCACTTCGCAACTCGTGGTTCTTGCGTTACTCACGCTTTATCTAGGGCGTCTTCGCGGAATGTCTTATGTGCTTGGGGAAAGAATAGCTAAGGAAATCGCGAAACTTCCGGAATTGACAAAAACGGTATTGAAGCAGGACAATCATATAAAAGAAATAGCCGAGAAATACAAAGGCGCAAAAAGCTTCCTCTTTATAGGAAGAAAGTATAACTATCCGATAGCTCTTGAGGGAGCGCTAAAATTAAAAGAAATATCGTACATTCACGCTGAAGGATTGAGCGCCGGCGAACTTAAACACGGCCACATAGCTCTAATAGATAAAAATGTGCCCACTATCGCGATAGCGACAAGAGACAGCGTTTACGAGAAGATGCTTTCTAACATTCAGGAAATTAAAGCCAGAGGAGGCCCCGTTATCGCCATAACCACCAAAGGCAATACAAAATTAGCGGATATAGTTGACGACATAATATATGTCCCCAAAAATCTTGAAATGCTAAGTCCCATATTGACCGTGATACCTCTTCAGCTCTTTGCGTATCATGTGGCGGCTCTAAACGGAAGAGATGTTGATAAGCCAAGAAATTTGGCAAAATCAGTAACTGTGGAATAAGTATAGAATTTTTACGATAAATAAAACCCCAACTTCAAAATGAAGAAAGAGGTTTTTCTAGGGGTTCATTGCTTTCTAAATTTTAGAGCCCCGGATTACTTTGCAGTTCCCAAGGTATATGGGAACTCGAAATTTTTGTTGAAGGCGTATCGCCACCTGTTTTGTGGCTTGCGCCTCGTTCGAGGCGGTAGTCCACTCCTGGATTTCGGTTTGAAATCCAG
>Ga0155117_102_pt1 | contig 73419 bp, 70 predicted proteins | sample RifCSPhighO2_01_FD_106085 | JGI IMG/M metagenome (GOLD analysis project Ga0155117, IMG submission 106085) | Candidatus Spechtbacteria bacterium RIFCSPHIGHO2_01_FULL_43_30
TCTGGTACTAAGTTTGGATTTGCTCCGATATCAGCAACTCTCTCAAATCTGTTTCTGTATTTAAAAAATTCAATAATTTTACCAAATGGGATAGAGGATGACATTCCCCCTGGAGCATACGACATCATAAATGGAGGCATTGCAAAATCTGGTGGGTATGTTTTGTTGAAAATAAGACCGGAGAAAAATGCGATAACAATTAAAATAATCGGGATGTAAATGCCCCGTTTTTTTATGGTAGTGCGAATGCTTTTGTATCGTAATAAATTTACGATAAGGATACCTAAAGTAGCTACACCGATAACTGCTGATAAAATTTCAAGTATAAGGAAAGTGAACATGGTTTTAATTATAATATTATTTCAACAATTCTTCCATCTTTGGTGGACCCGAGCGGATTCGAACCGCTGACCTTCGCAGTGCAAGTGCGACGCTCTACCAACTAAGCTACGGGCCCGCAAAATTTCTCGGAGGCACAGATTTTGAGAAATTTTGGCTTCCTTCCAATATTACGCTCTCTTAGTTTTCTCGAACATTTCCGCGATTTCATCCACCGCTTTTCGCAATTCCCGCGCCGCTTCCATATTCACTTCCCTTTTATTCTTTGAGCAAAGTTTTGCCGCTTTCCAAAATTTTTCGTGTAAATCCGGAAACATCTCCAGATGCTCTTCTTTGAAATAATCAGTCCACAAAATCAATAACTCGCGCTTGCAAAATTCCGCGTGATCCTCCTTAGTTCTCACGAATCGTGATGACGAATTTTCAAAATCCAGCCAATCCTGCATATTCACATCCGCGGACGCAGGCGGGGCAAGTTCTTTTATCTTTTGCACCATTTTCTCAACTGTTTCAGCCGCGGTTTGCGCCGGTTGCGGCAAATATATCCCGCAAGGAATATCGCAGTGCGCCGATACTTCTTTTATACCTAAAATTTTGCGTATCACTGAACGAATCATGTATAAACTTATAACATACGCTACTTGCGCGGCGTATATTATTTTATTAATGAATAATAACTTTCTCCGTCTTGGTTCTCATGCGCGGTGATACTTGGATCTATGCTTTGCAGTAGTTCGAGCGATTTATCTAGTATGCGCCGCGTCCGCTCCTCAACGCCAAATCTGGCCTCCTCCCCTTCGGTAAATAATTCCCGATCGTCAAACGCATAACTAACGATCCCCAGAGACCCGAACCTGAATTCTCCCCCCTTTTTCAAAATACGCTCGACCTCCTTGATAATACTGGCGATTTCCTCTTTACTATCCACTAAGATAGTGGGGGGTGCGGCATGCGATATGACAAAATCAAAACTTTCGTCTTGAAACGGTAGCGCATTAGCCCTCCCTTGTATGTACTCGATATCTCGCGACCAGGATGGAATGGGAACTCCGCGTATACCAAGTTTTTCTCTTAATTGGACATTATAAGGGTCGTAATCCAACGCTATCACCTCGACACCATTATTCTTCGCCACCTTTTCAAAGATGCCGTCAGACGCTCCAATATCCAAAATTCTTTTGCCTTTCAAATCCTCCCATTCAAAACCGAGCTGTTGCCGTATGAACTCCGCATTCCCATAATTTTTTTCGATAAACCTTTCCGGGTTTGTCATTGCCATTATACTAATTTTTAGCTGACCTGTGGGTGCGCCTGGACTCGAACCAGGGACCTCTTCATTATCAGTGAAGTGCTCTAGCCAGCTGAGCTACGCACCCTTCGTTCGTAATTTTATCAGATTACCTTGCCAAAATCAACCCGAAAATCAGCACTCCGAGCAAAATCCTGTATGCCGCGAAGCCCAAATAACTCCTTTTCTCAAGAAACTTAAACAAAAATTTTATCGCGAAGTAACCGGCTATGGCAGAAGAAACAATGCCCGCTATAAATGAACTGTCTATCCCATCTTTTATTATATTGGGCAAAGTGAAAATTCCCGCGCCGAATATTATCGGAGCCGAAAGTAGAAATGAAAATTTTGCGGCTTCCTCTCTTTTAAGTCCCAGGAACAAGCCCGCGGAAATTGTCGCTCCGGAGCGGGACACTCCCGGTATAAGTGCCAACATCTGAAATAATCCTATAATAATCGCAGATTTAAGATTTATATGTGAAATGTCGTTAACTTTATTTCCAAACCTATCCGCAAAAAATATCACGAAAGAAAATATAACAAGCGCGGAGGCCACAACATACGGCTCTCTGAAAATTCCTTCCACATAATCTTCGAGTAATAAGCCGCTCAAAGCTCCCGGCACAGTCGCAACTGCTATAAATAAAAGCAGTTTCTGATAAAAATGATCTTTCTCGTCCCGTCTGCGGAAAGAAAATATTATGCTCTTCCAATACTGCCAGAAATAAGCAAGCACCCCCGCTAAAGTCCCCATATGCAAAGCGGCGTCAAAACCCACTCCTCGATACTCCCATCCCAAAAGCCACGGAAACAAAACCAAATGCCCCGACGAAGAAATCGGCAAAAATTCAGTAACGCCTTGGATTATACCCAAAATGACCGATTGAATTATTTCCATGTCATTCAATGTGCGGGGTTGAACCCCCGCACATTGCTTTCGCCTGCGAATTTATATCTTAGAAAAAAATCTAGGGCTGGAGCCGTATCATTGAATTCAAATAAATCATGCAAGAATCGAATGTAGTCCAATCTATCACGAAAAATGTCGTGCTTTTCATTGCCGCGATTATGTATATTATATACTTTCCCCTGTCGCAGGTTTAATTCGTATAGATGGCATTTCAGTATGCAGTATGCTACATACTACACTCTAATGTTAGGCATACTAACACATCCTATGTGCGGGGTCTAACCCCGCACATAGGAAACTGAATTATGGGCCTTGTCTTTCTGGAATATTAACGCATCTAGGCAGGGATGGCCACTTGGATAGACGATGAATTCCCCGATTTTGGTCAACTATGCGCATAACATCCTCAAGCGCTAAATCCATAAGTGCGCCTTCCTTCTCGCTTGGGTCTTTCGTATAAGGCACTCCGGTACACCCTCGGTCCCTTTCTCTTCTTAAAACCGCGTATAGCGTCTCCACTATTTGGTTGCCTTCTTTGCGGCGAGCAATGAGTTTTTCTTTAGCTTCGTCAAATAATTCCCTTAGTGAAGTTGGGCGTATTTCCGAGTATCCTATAAGCAATAAAGCTTTGTACAATTCATCCGCCAGTTCTTTGATGCGAGTATCCAAATGCCCGGACTCTTTGCGCTTATTCCGTAGTTCCTCTAAATCCTCTCTGTTTTCTACCATCTTGGCGCCTCCTAAAAAGAACTAACCCCTTTCGTTTGAGATTTGAAAGGGGTTAGTTGAAGTACGATTTGTGAGTATTCTTAAAGTTTCGTCACACCACAACTACCCTCTTTCAAAAAAGAAGGTGTCGGGATCGTTGAAAAATTTTGTGAATAAATCCTATTCTTCATATTATGCTCTATATGGTGCATACCGACTGCAATTTTTAAGGAAAATTGCAAAACTTTGGAATTAAGAGATGAATTCATTCCCTTAATTCCAGTCGCCTAATCTTATTAGGTTTAAAGCCTAATAAAAAATTGAAAAAATTTCCATCCACAGGTTCCCCTACGGATGCCTTGTTACGACTTCATCCTGGTCACCGATCTCACCGTGAATCCAATCCGATAAATCGGATCGGAGCTTCGGGTACTACCGGCTTCCCTGATGTGACGGGCGGTGAGTACAAAGTTTGGGAACGTATTCACCGCGGTGTGGCTGACCCGCGATTACTAGCGATTCCGGCTTCACGAGGTCGAGTTTCAGACCTCGATCCGAACTGGGGTCTGCTTTGATGCGATTAGCTCCACCTTGCGGTTTCGCGGCGCATTGTACAGACCATTGTACCACGTGTGTCGCCCAGGACATCAAAGGGGCACGCTGACTTGGTGTCGTCCCCACCTTCCTCCCACTAAACGCGGGCAGTCCTGCCTGATACATACAACAGACAGCAGGGGTTGCGCATGTTATTCCATTTAAGGAAGCAGCTCACGCCACATGCTGACAACAGCCGTGCACCACCTGTCCAAGTGTCCTTGTAAGAAGATCCCCGCATTTCTGCAGGGTTTCACTTGAGCTTCAAGCCCTGGTAAGGTTCTTCGCTTACTGTCGAATTAAACCACATGGTCCACCGCTTGTGCAAACTCCCGTCTATTCCTTTGAGTTTTAGCCTTGCGGCCGTACTTCCCAGGCGGGAGACTTAACGCGTTAGCTTCGCCACCTGAAGGGTCGACACTTCAGACAGCTGGTCTCCAACATTTACAGCGTGAACTACTGGGGTATCTAATCCCATTCGATACTCACGCTTTCGCGTCTCAGTGTCAGGGTTGCGCTAGCTGACTGCCTTCGCCTTTGGTGTTCCCCACGATATCAACGGATTTCACCCCTACACCGTGAGTTCCATCAGCCTCTCACACCCTCTAGCCTTGCCGTTTCTCCCGCACCTCTCCGATTGAGTCGGAGGTTTTAACAAGAGACTAACAAAGCAACCTACACGCGCTTTACGCCCAATGATTCCGGATAACGCTTGGGGCTCACGTATTACCGCTGCTGCTGGCACGTGATTAGCAGCCCCTTATTCTTCTGGTACCGTCAGAGCCGCACCTCGCTATATTCGCCGCGGAAATCCCAAATCTAAAATCGCAACGCCCAATAAAATCCTATTTTCCAACTTCCAAATCGTTTTCTTTTTGGTGATTGGAATTCTGGTAATTAATTGGTCATTGATTATTGGAAATTTGTTCATTCCGCACCGAACACATCGAGGTACGGCACTTATTCCCAGACAAAAGCAGTTTACAACCCGAAGGCCTTCATCCTGCACGCGGTGTCGCTCCATCAGGCTTTCGCCCATTGTGGAAGATTCTCGACTGCTGCCTCCCGTAGGAGTGAGGACCGTGTCACAGTTCCCCTGTCGGCGGTCATGCTCTCACACCGCCTACCCGTCATAGCCTTGGTAAGCTCTTACCTCACCAACTAGCTGATAGGACGCAGGCCAATCCTTTACCGAATACATTGCTGTATCCTTTACTGATCGCACCTCGCTACATTCCTTATTGAAATTGAATGCAATGAGGTACGATCAGACTATCTCGAATTAATTATCCTTTCGGACAGCTATACGAGAGTTAAGGGTATGTACCTACGCGTTACTGACCCGTTCGCCGCTAGCCCTTGCGGGCTCGCTCGACTTGCATGCCTAATCCACACCGCCAGCGTTCATCCTGAGCCAGGATCAAACTCTCTAAAATTTGTACAACAAATTCTAGAGCTCTTCTCAAACTCGCGTAAAGCGAGCCAAGAAGTGCTGTATTTGCTACAAGTTATTTAGTCCTTCTCGTCTTTCGCTTTCGCTCAAGCTGGGAAGGACAATGTGTTTTGCATACTTACCCGCAAACGGGTTTGTATAGAAAACACTCGATATGCACCATATAAAGCACATAAAACGCACAAGCTTATTCACTTTTCAATGAGCTAATGAGCTTATATTAAATACTAGCGCAAAACCTCTAAATTAGTCAATACTCCGCTCCAGACTTTTGGAATCGGGGCTTTAACAATCCAAGTACACGATTTTTCGGTCAAGCTAAGCGCTGTTACAGTCACGCTCGGCACGACGCCACTCTTCTATCTTCTTATGGTCCCCTGACAGCAAAACTTCCGGTACTTTCCACTCAACTTTTTTGCCCTTGCTTTTGCCGCCTCGACTCTTTCCGCCCGCCCCTCCCGCTCTTTGCGTCGAACGCATTCCTTTATTCGACGGACTAAACACCGCTGGCCGCGTGTAAACGGGATGCTCATACTTCACTCCAGTTGAAAATGACTCGCCTTCTTTCGATGATTCCCTGCCTATAACTCCCGGGATCATACGGCTCACCGCGTCAACGACAAGCATCGCCGGGACTTCTCCTCCAGTTATTACATACTCTCCAATAGAAAGCTCTTCGTCCGCTATATGCTTTGCCACGCGTTCATCAACCCCCTTGTAATGCCCCGCTATAAAAATCAGCTGGTCGTATCGCGAAAGTTCCCGGACTTTCTTCTGCGTTAAGACCTTGCCTTTTGCGGATAACAGAATCACTCTTTTCCTCGCTGTTTTTCCTTTCACCTTTAACGGCGCCATTTTCTTTACCACTCTGACTCCCTCGTATATGGGTTCTACTTTCATAACCATGCCGGGTATTCCTCCGTACGCCGCGTCGTCTGTAATTTTGTGCTTATCCTTTGTATAATCCCTTAAATTGTGCACTCTTATTTTTATCTTTTTATTCTTCTGCGCCCTGCCCAAAATAGAACTATTAAAATAGCCCGGAAACATTTCTGGAAAAATTGTCAGAATATCAAAAGTTATCATGAAACTTTCGGTATAAAACAAAACATACTGCGTAAGCGAACGCATATAAAGCTCGACAAAAATTATGTTTTAAGTTTTATTACGACCTAACGAAAACCGTGCCACGAAAAATCATAGCACGGTTTTCATATGTTGATAAGCCAAAAGCTTATCGAGTTTTATATACTAAGATCGCCTACCGCGTCATCTACGCTGGTTCTTGGTGCCCTTGATCCGCCTTCCGGCTCTTCGATCTTAAGGTTTACTCGCGCGTTATTCTTCAATCCGACTATTCGAAGGAGTGAACGAATGGATCGAGCGGTAGAACCTCTCTTTCCTATTATTTGACCCATATCTTCAGCGTGTACTGAAAGGGTTATTAACACACCCATTTCATCAACTTTTCTGCCGGTTTTTACATCGTCCGGATGGTCAACTAAGGATTTAACAAGGTACTCAAGAAATTCTTGGTCAACAGACTTTGATGTAGCCATGTTTTGTGAATTCTCGCTTCGTTGATCGTTATTATAACGAAGCCAGATCATTCCTCAATCTTAATTCCATATCAGCATCCGCATATACATATCCGTATATGTGCGGAGCAAGCCTCGCCAGACACACAACCGCACCTGACGGGCAAACGACCTTTCCTTACGACTGCGGTAAATCAACATATAATTATTCTCCGCAAACGCAAGGAAATGTTCTGTATGCCCTGATTATACCAAAATATAAAAAATTTGTCAAGGGTAAATATGGCCTATTTCTCGGGTGTAGGAGCGCTACTCCCGTCCGCTACCGCCGATTCGGCCTTAGGATTTTTTTCTACTGATGCATTTGCTTCCGTTACCGCCTTATCCGCCTCTGGCTCCGCTGACTTTTTGGATTTTTTATGCACAGCGATTTTTTTGCCTTCCAAAATACCGCAAGAAATAAGCATATTTTTAGCGCTATCCGAAGGAATGGCTCCTTTTGAAATCCAATATTCGATACGCTCTTTCTTGAAAGACCTGTCTTTTTTAAGAGGATCGTAATGACCCAGCACCTCTAAAAATCTTCCCGACTGGGAAGATGATCTCTGCGGCAAAACCGCCAACCTGTAATTTGGCCTGTTTCTTTTTCCGTTCCGTATTAATCTTATTCTTAACATATTAACTATTATTATCCGAAATAACCTTTTGTGTCAACTCTTATTTAGTTTAAGAATCCTAATATAAAAACTAGGATCCTCTCGCCTCGAATATAAAAAATTCCGCTTAGATAGCGGAATTTTATTTACTACATATCCGAGGAAAGCACTTGCTGAAGCTCCTCGCCTTCGAGTATCTCGACGGCCAAAACCTTTTTTGCTAGATATTCCAGCTTTTTCCTGTACTTTTCTAATATAGTCCTTGCCTCAAACTCGGCTTGTCTGATTATCAGATTTATTTCGTTGTCTATTTTCTCCGCGACCGCCTCGCTGTAACTAGGCCCATTCGCGAATTCTTTGCCCAAAAAAACTACATCCTGGCCCCCGCCAAAACTAATAGGTCCGAGCGAGCTCATCCCATATTTTATCACCATGTCTCTTGCGATATTAGTAGCCCGCTCGAGATCATTCGAAGAGCCGGTTGTCACATCATTAAAAACCAATCTCTCGGCAATTTGCCCGGCCATCAGCACGGCAAGAGTAATCTTCAACTGCTTCATTGACCAGTACGACCGGTCTTCCTCCGGAATCTGCTGGGTATACCCTCCGGCAATACCCCTTGGAATTATCGTAATTTTATGGACCGGGTCCGCTCCGTCCATATTATGAGCTACCACCGCGTGCCCGGCTTCGTGGTACGCGGTAATTTCGCGTTCCTTTTCGCTTGTCTTTCGGCTTTTCATTGCCGGTCCAGCTATAACGCGATCTACTGCTTCGCCGAAATCCTCGGCTTCGATCAATGTTTTTGATTTCCTTGCGGCAAGTATCGCCGCTTCGTTCATTACATTGGCTAAGTCGGCTCCGGAAAACCCGTGCGTCCGCCTTGCTATAATCCGCAGATCAACGCTCGGAGAAATCGGCTTGCCCTTAGCATGAACCTGGAGTATCTGCTCCCTGCCCTTAAGATCCGGGAGAGGCATAATAACGCGCCGGTCAAACCTGCCCGGCCGCAAAAGCGCTGGGTCCAAAATATCCGGTCTGTTTGTCGCCGCTATAACAATGACATTAGTGAACGAGTTGAATCCGTCCATTTCCGTAAGCATCTGGTTTAATGTCTGCTCCCGCTCGTCGTGACCTCCGCCTAAACCGCTTCCCCGATGACGCCCTACGGCATCAATTTCGTCAATGAATACAATCGCCGGCGCATTCGCCTTCGCGCGAAAAAAAAGATCCCTCACGCGAGCCGCGCCTACACCCACGAACATTTCCACAAATTCGCTTCCGCTTGTGGAAAAAAAGGGCACTCCCGCTTCTCCCGCGACAGCGCGGCTTATGAGGGTCTTACCCGTCCCCGGGGGGCCTATAAGCAACACGCCTTTCGGAATTTTAGCGCCCATACTTTGAAATCTTTCCGGCGATTTTAAGAATTCCACTATTTCCGCAAGCTCTTGCTTCGGCTCCTCGGCCCCTGCTACATCCTCAAATTTTACGCTAGGTACCTCTTCCGCGGGAAACCTTTTTGCTTTACTCCTGCCCAATCCCCCGACCCAGTCCGCTCCTTGCCCGCGCGACGACCTTTGCATTAGAACAAACATAAAGTACAATAAAAAAATCAGCGGAAACAGACTAAGCAGGGAAGACAGGAGATTTCCGGATTGCACAACTGAAATTTCGACATCCTTTCCCGCTTCTACGCCCCTAACGCTAAGCATTTCGTATAGTGATACACCGCTTTCTTTGCGCGAAGTGAAAGTTTCGTTATTTTTTGTTACAATACTCAAATTATTCCCGTTAACATCTATTCTCAATATTTCTCCGCGCTCTGCCATTGATATTACGGAGCCAATAGGCAAATTCTTGCTTGATTCTCCTCGTGGTAGTATCGAATACAAAATTAAGAATCCAAAAATTATTACCGCTATAACAATTAAACTTTTAGACGAGCCAAAACCTCTCATCGAAATCTCCTTTCAGCGAAAATTTTTTGCGCTTGGCTAAATTTTTAATGTACTTACGGAAACAAACCACCATTTTCAAACTAAACGGTAGCGTTTATATTAGCGACATTATAATACATAATCAAAAAAAGTAAACCCTAAATTCGGTGAAATTAGGGTAAAACTATTAGAAATCCTATTTGCATCACCACCCCTTTGCTTCCAGCCCGTTCGAAGCCGCGCTTTCCTGGGCTTCCTGCTTGCTTGAACCCTCGCCTTTCGCCACCATATCTTTATCCAGAAAAACCCCTATAACAAAATGTTTTTCGTGATCAGGCCCCCACTCATCGAGAACCTCGTATGTCGGAGTTACATTCACTCGCTCCTGCGCTTCCTCTTGGAAACGGCTTTTTGGATCCTTATACAATTTCTTTTCGATAATTTCAGGCAGATACGGCACTATTTCCCTGCAAACAAACTCATCAGCCCCCTCAAATCCCTGGTCAAGATAGATAGCTCCTATAATCGCCTCCATCGCATTCGCGAGTATGTATTCCCGCGCGCGCCCCATATCTTTTGCTTCTCCTCGCGAAAGAAAAAGAAAATCGTTTATCCCTATATTTTTTGCTATCTGCGCGAGCATCTTGCTGTTTACAAGAGCCGCCCTCCAAGAAGTAAGCTCGCCTTCGGGGTTCGTGTAATTGCCATATAAATACTTTGTTACCACAAGTTCAAGCACCGCATCACCTAAAAACTCCAGACGCTCGTTGTGCGAAAGCCGAAATTGAGGATTTTCATTTATGTAAGAACGATGAGTAAGCCCTTGAAGCAAAAGGTCTTTTTCGTTAAACTTGACCCCAAGAGATTCCTCTAAGCTAGAGAGATCCTTCATTGAATTTCAATTTTCTAATTTTCAATTTTCAAACAATATTCCAAATTCCAATTCTCAAAATTTAATCGGTAACTTCTGGATTGTTTGACAATTGATAACTGAAAATTTATAATTTAAGAACTTTGTTTTTGCGAAGAATTTCCTTTTTCTTCCGTTAATTCATCCTCTTTTTTCGCGTCTTCTTTCTTGGGAGACACTTCATCTTTCCCTGGCTCTCCTATTTCTCGATAAATAGTTCCGAGAACTCCATTTACAAATCGGCCCGAACTTTCCCCGCCAAAATTTTTGGCAAGCTCGATAGCTTCGTTTATCGCGACCTTTGGAGGCACTTCTTCGCGGTTTCCCCAAAGCAACTCATAGATGCCTATCCTTAAAACATTCCTGTCAACTATTGTTATCTGCTCCAGCGGCCATTCCGGAGCGCACTTTTCTATAATCTCATTTACCTTGTCCAAATGCTCTGTGACACCTTTCACTAGATCCTTGATAAAACTCGTATCTTCAAGACCGGGACCGAACTCTTTGATATTCGACTCCATTATTTCTTCCAGTAATATTTTTTTCGCGCCGTTTTTTTTACCGCTCTCGCTGGGCATGCCCCAAAAATCCCACTCGTAGAGCGATTGCATTGCGATACTCCTTGAAAGATGTCTGCTGGCCATAATTTTTAAGATTCTACTGGAAAATTCACTTTTTTAACTTAGAATTTTTAATCTTAACTTACGAACCGTAACTTGCCAAAACTCATACGGCTGTTTGAATTATCAAATTGAAAATTACTTCTTAGAAAGTTCTTCCATGCCAGATGCGCCGCCCTGCCCTTGCTCTTTCTCGTACGCGGCCTGTTCTTTCTCCCGCTTCTTCTTTTCTTTTTTGTCTAGTTTTGCAAAAACATTCACCACCTCTCGTTTTTTATATGTCCCGCAATTTACGCATATTCTGTGCGGCAAAATCGCGTTTCCGCATTTTTCACAACGAAAAACTACTATCCGCTTCAGAGCGTCGTGCGATCTCCTGTTTCCCTGTCTTGATTTAGTTTTCCTCTGTTTTGGTACTGGCATATAAGTTTAGATTCTCTAAAAATTTGAGACATTACAATTTACTGGTTTTATATCATGTTTCTATTTTTTTTGCAAATTTAATGGGCGCCCGATTGGCGCCCATAACTTTATCGTTTTGCGAAAAATAATGCCCTGATCAGAAAAAATATAATAAGCGCGAAAACTAGAAAAACTATTACGGCACTTGCAAGGCTATACGCGAATTGTAACAATATGGTCCTTGCTACATCATTAAAAATTCCAAATAGCACTATAACTACCAAATAAACTACCCACACCCTCGCCCCTATTCTTTTCTTGAGGAATCTGTGCGCGTCTCCCGCTACCAGTAAAAAACCCTTAACTATTTCCCATAGAACCTTCGCGGCATTTTTTACAAAAAATCCTGCCGCAGTTTTTATTTTATCCCGCAGTCCCATGCGCACCTCCTTTTTATCTTTTGTCCTATGCGGATAGTATCATTTTTAACCCGATAAGTCAAGGTTAAATGAAATCCGCTTGCTAATTTTTTTGCTTTCTTTTCCCGAAAACTCTTAGGAAATTTTCGAGCGTAATATTTTCGTTTCCCGTATCTTTATGCGCGAAACCGTCTTTCTTGCAATCAATGCCTAGTCCCGCGTCATATTCATTTCTCTTTCTTTCATCTCTTAATGTGCGATACGCTTCGTTTATCCGCTTAAATTTTTCTTCGGATTCGGCAGATTTATTTCTATCCGGATGCCACTTTTTCGCCAACCTGCGGAATGCCTTGCTTATTTCCTCTTTTGAAGCATTTTCCGAAACTTCCAGAACTTCATAGTGCGTGCTCACTTCATCCTTTTTTCGGTGGCGCATTTACCCTTACAATAACAAACAGCCCGCCTTAGTTCAAGGTGGGCTGTTTGTTATTGTAGTAAATAATCATAATTCGGAGGAACATCGGTAATGCGACTTTCCTTTTTTCGCATATTTATAACCTTATACGAGAAGAGGACTTCCTTTCGAAAATCCTCTTCTCTATAAAGTTGTAAAATGGTTCTACAAGAGAACCAAAGGTGGAGGAATAAACATAAAGTCGATTACTCCACCATCGGTTGCCTCGTACGCCATCGGATTTGCAAATCTTGCTTGGAATTGGAATTTGTTCTGATCACTTAACTCTCCATCTCTATACGGATATAGTAGCATATTCTACGCAAAATGTCAAATAATTTTACGGACGCTATCGCGATGACACTCGTTCCGCGCTCATAATCCAACTCACAATTCTTTTTATTATAAGCTCGATTATGAGGGGGCGTCATCAAATGATGCGCCCCAGCCATGCCCCCGCAAGGGGGGCAAGGACTACCCCTACCCAAAAAATTGGGTCGGGAATCTTTATCTGTAAAATTTTTATTATTACCGTAAATAACATAAAAAACTCCTCAAAATTTGCTTCTTAATTGTTTACATTATAGCATATCCAGACCATTTTGTCAATAGTTTAGGTGGCACAATTCCTTAAACCCCCAAATAAAAACTTCTTCTATGGATAGGGCTTACGCCGTATTTTTGTATCATATTGAAATGCAATTTTGTTCCGTAACCTTTATGAAGGTCGAATCTATATTCGGGATATTTTCTGTGCGCGCGAATCATCATCCCGTCTCTTGTAACTTTCGCTATTATGGACGCTATCGCGCATAAAGCTATTTTTTCATCCCCCTTAACTACGGCAATCTGATTTCTAGCAATATTTATGTAGGTTTTTCCATCCAGTATCACAACATCAAAATTCCGGCCGGCTTTCTTCTCCAGTTTCATCACGGCCCTCTTTGCCGCGAGCCTTCTTGCCTCATAAATGTTTATGCGGTCAATAATTTTTTCCGAAACGCTTGCTATGGCATAGCTAATTTCCGGCAATTCCATAAAAATCTTGTAAAAATCCTCGCGCCTTCTCGCTGTCAACGCCTTGGAATCGCGTAAATCACCTACGAGTTTTGAGATTATCACCCCAAAGTTTTGAGGCGCTGTAACCGCCGCGGCGGTTACAGCGCCCGCGAGAGGCCCCACGCCCACTTCATCAACGCCCACCAAAAAATGGCTTCCTTCGCTTATCAATTTTTTTTCGTATGAAAAATCCGGACGCATAATATTTAAGTATAACAAAAAAAGGGCCGATATGGCCCTTTCGATGTTAAAAAATACTTTTAGTTTCTAGCTATCCTATCCAAAAAACTTTATCCCGTAACCCTTCCACGAAAACACCCATCTGCCGAAGCACTTCAGCATAATCCATGGGGCACTCGGGGTTCATAACTAATTTCAGTTCCTGCCGCAATTCAGCAGGATCTTTGGAGTTTGGATTATGCGTCACAAAGCTAAGGTGAGTTTCTATTCCCTTTTCGTACCCTCTCTGCCCCTTTATCTCCACGATATATTCCGAATATCCTGTCACCGAATTACTCGCAAATACTTTGTGGAAATAGCTCGTCTTAGACGACCGGGACTCACCGCTCGTTTCTGTAGGTATAAGATGAACAAGCACGGTGTCCATAGCCCAGTTATCCATAAAGACATTTTGCAATTCCAAAACTTTCTTCCGCAAAGCTTCATATTTTTTTGTCGCGCCACTATTGTAAAGTGTTAGCGTGTTTGTGCCGTATTTGTCGAGTGCGATAATGTCTCTGTAATCTATCCATGGGACAACTATGACATACTCACCCTCGACATCTACGATCCCCGCCTTCGCGGGCAAAAGATGCCTGTGGTCTTTATGTATTTTTAAGGCAACGGGGATATTTGGTTTTTGATCCTTCAAATGGGCTTGGCGTTGCCCAATGCTTTGAATCAGGATAATCTCCTTAATGCGAGAATACTTAAGATCCTGACCCCAAATATCAAGCGAACATAAGCAGACCATCTCTAGATCTTCTTCGAATTCCAAATAACACTTAAACCGTTCCTGATCCTCCATATGCACAGGCACGGGAGGATACTTGGAAAAACCAAAATGTCTTTTGTCCGCAAGCAACCTAACTGCTTCCTGAAATTCCGGCGATCCATCCGACGGATTAAATCCTGATGTTTTTCCGGCATCTAAAGTAACTTCCGAGGATAATTGCAGTTCTTCCGCTTTTTTCCTCAATACCCTGATTGCCTCTTGTTTATACATGAATCCTCCTCTTTTAGCAGGGCAGTCTGCTTTGTCGGAGCTCGGCTCGCTTTCTTGCCGGAATTCGGTTTACACCGACGCATCAGCAAGATAACCTCGCCCCTAAGGTACGACCCGCGAATGCTAAATTTGCGCGGGGCAGTCATATATATCACTTCTACTCGAATTGTCAAACGCGCAAAACTACCGGGGTCTGACCCCGTTAGTTTTGTTAATCATCGGCGAAGTGATATAATAGTGGAATAAAAATCTTTATGGCTTCAAGTTTCACCCACCTACATGTACACTCCCATTACTCTCTTCTGGATGGCTTATCAAAAATTCCCGATCTTTTGGATTACGCGAAAAAACTCGGCATGGATTCTGTCGCGCTTACCGATCACGGCGCGATGTATGGAATAATTGAATTCTACAAAGAAGCCAAAAAACGAGGCATTAAACCTATCCTAGGCATAGAGGCGTACATAGCAAACAGGACAAGATTCAACAAGCAACCGGGCATGGATGACAAGCGATACCACCTCACGCTTCTTGCCAAAACCAACCAGGGCTACAAAAACTTAATAAAGCTTTCTTCCAAATCCTATCTTGAGGGTTACTATTATAAACCGAGGATGGATAAAGATTTGCTTCGCGAATATTCTTCGGGAATAATCGCTCTGTCCGGATGCCTCAACGGCGAAATACCCAAAGCAATCCTTGGAGCGCGCAATAAAGACGCGGAACGACTTATCATTGAATACTCCGAAATATTCAAAGACAATTTCTATCTTGAACTCCAGCACCACCCCAATATTCCCGAACAGCAAAAATTAAATAAAGCCCTTGTGGAATATGGAAAAAAATTCTCGATTCCGCTTGTCGCCACTCAAGATTCGCATTATCTTCATCCGGAAGACGCTGAAGCGCAGGATATTCTCCTTGCCATACAAACCGGGGAAAAAATAACCGACCCCAAAAGAGGACTCACTATGAAGGACGAGGATTTTTCCCTTAAATCCTCGGATGAAATGCGGGACGCTTTCAAAGATACCCCTGAAGCTTTTGAAAACACCGCTAAAATAGCGGATCAATGCGATGTTGAAATTGAACTTGGCAAAAATAAATTGCCTTATTTTGAAGTCCCCGATGGCTATGCCGACAGCAACGGTTATCTAAAAAAATTATGCCTCGACGGACTAAAGCGAAGGTTTGATTTCGACATATCAAAAATATCGAACTATGAATTGCCCGTAGCCGAACAAATTCACCGCCTTTCTCCGTCTTTGCCAAAACATAAAGATTCTTCCCGAGAACCCGAAACAAATTCCGCGCCTTTAGACGATGAAAAAACCGCCGTCATCGCGCGGCGGCTCGATTATGAACTCGGTGTAATCCGACAAACCGGTTTCGCTCCATATTTTTTAATAGTGCAGGATTTCATAAACTGGGCGAAAAATACGGGAATAGTGGTTGGGCCGGGCCGAGGATCCGCCGCCGGTTCTTTGGTTTCCTACCTCCTCAATATTACGAATGTGGACCCCCTCAAATATGACTTGATTTTTGAACGATTTCTCCAGCCGGAACGAAACGAAATGCCCGATATAGATGTTGACTTTGCCGACACTAGGCGCGATGAAGTTTTGGAATATGTTGCTCAAAAATACGGCCGAGAAAATGTTTCCCAGATAATAACTTTCGGAACAATGGCGGCGCGCGCCGCGATAAGAGATGTCGGAAGGGTGCTCAATTACCCATACGACTTCTGCGACAAGGTTGCAAAAACAATACCGATGATGATGAATTTCGAAAAAGCCCTGAAGGAAAGCCAGGAATTCGCCACGCTTTATACTGGGGATAGCGATGCGAAACGCCTCATTGATGCCGCGAGAAAACTGGAAGGCGTGGCGCGGCACGCCTCAACCCACGCATGCGGAGTCGTCATATCCAAAGAACCACTATCAAACATAACCCCCCTTCAGCTTCCATCACAAAACGGAGCGGGAGTCATCTCGCAATACGAAATGCACGCCATAGAGTCGCTTGGACTCCTAAAAATGGACTTCCTTGGGCTTAAAAACCTCACGATAATTGAAAAAACTCTTGACCAAATAAGAAGATCTAAAGACACCGACATAGACATAACAAAAATACCGCTGGATGACGAAAAAACTCTTCGCCTTTTCCGTCAAGCCAACACAACGGGAGTATTTCAGCTTGAAAGTTCCGGAATGAAACGGTACTTAAAAGAACTCAAACCAAGCGCTTTCGAAGACATAATCGCCATGATAGCGCTGTATCGTCCGGGTCCAATGGAATTGATTCCCGATTTTATAAACAGAAAGCACGGCAAAACTCCTATAGAATACCTACATCCCAAATTGGAACCCATATTAAAAAACACCTACGGAATAGCCGTCTATCAGGAACAGGTCCTCGAAATAGCGAGAGAGCTCGCGGGTTTCACCTACTCGGAAGCGGATGTTTTGAGAAAAGCCATAGGCAAGAAAATCAAGGAACTGCTCGAAGAGCAGAGGGAAAAATTCATCAAAGGAATAGAAAAAAATGGCCTTCCCCGCCAGCTGGGAGAACGCCTATTTCAATTCATTGAACCGTTCGCCAGATACGGCTTCAACAGAGCTCACTCCACATGTTACGCTACAATCGGCTGGCAAACTGCGTACTTAAAAGCCCACTATCCCACGGAATTTATGGCCGCGCTTCTAAACGCCGAGCAAAGAAACATAGACAGGATCTCTTTCCTAATAGATGAGTGTCGAGATATGAAAATAAGCGTTCTGCCTCCGGATATAAATGAAAGCCAGCACGATTTCACAGTTTCCTCGGGCAATATAAGATTCGGCCTCGCGGCCGTCAAAAATGTGGGCGACCATATAGTTGAGGAGGTGATCAAAGAAAGAAACGCTCATGGTCCGTACGCGAGCGTTGAAAATATGCTCGAAAGAGTCCAAGATAAGGACTTAAACAAAAAGTCCCTCGAGAGTTTGATAAAGTGCGGGGCTTTTGACAAACTGGATGAAAGAAATCGGCTCCTCCAAAACATTGACGCGCTTCTCAAATATTCAAAAGATCACAAATCAATAGCGAATTCTTCCCAGATAAGCCTATTCCAAGACCAGCCGATATTCGCCGGGTCGCTTAGATTAGAACAGGCTGAACCCGCAAAGCAAAACCAGATGCTTGCCTGGGAAAAAGAACTTCTCGGATTCTATCTTTCAAGCCATCCCCTCGAGGAACACAGAGAAAAACTAAAATTTTTCCCGAAGATAAAAACTCTTGCCGTAAGAGACACCGGAAGAATGCTCAAAATAGCAGGTATAATCTCCAGCATAAAAAAAATTGTTACTAAAACCGGACAGCCGATGCTTTTCATAGGAATTGAAGATTTAAGCGCCAAAATGGAAGGACTCGTATTCCCTTCAGTGCTAGAAAAAAATCCGGCTATATTCGTGGAAGGTACGGCTGTCAGCATAAAAGGACGGCTCTCCGACAAAGACGGCGATCTAAAAATATTATGCGAGGAGGTCAAAGAATTGTAATAACGCCCCATATTTGGTATTTAATACTTAGTATATCCAAAAATTTCTTATGAAACACGAAATAGAAAACATTCGGCACTCTTTCGCCCATTTATTGGCGGCGGCTGTGAAAAATCTTTATCCCGCCGTTAAATTCGGCATAGGCCCTACTATCGAAAACGGATTTTACTACGACTTCGATAATATCGAACTAAGCGATAAAGAGTTGCCAAAAATTCAAAAAGAAATGGTAAAAATCGCCAGACAAGGGCATGAATTTAAGTTTGAGGAATGGGACGCGAATAAATCAAAGGAACACTTCCGAAAACTGAACCAGCCGTACAAGATTGAGCTAATAGAAAATTTAGTCAAAGAAGATCCCGCAAAAAACAGCAAAGTCGGCATGGTCCACACCGGAGACGCTCTGCTTGATCTCTGCCGCGGAGGCCATGTTGAAAATACAAAGGACTTGCCTGTAAACGCTTTTCAATTGACAAGGGTAGCCGGTGCTTACTGGCGAGGCGACGAAAAACGCCCCATGCTCACGCGCGTTTACGGACTCGCTTTCAACACTAAAGACGAACTGGAAAAATATCTCACGCTCCAAAAAGAAGCCGAAAAGCGCGACCACAAAAAACTGGGTAAAGAACTCGGGCTTTTCATTTTTTCGGAACTTGTCGGTCCCGGGCTTCCATTATTTACCCCTAAAGGCGCGAAGGTGAGAAAAATTTTAACCGATTTCGTGGAAAACCTTGAAAGACAAAACGGATATGAAGAGGTTTGGATTCCCCACATAACGAAACCGGATCTATACAAAACATCGGGGCACCTCGAAAAATTTAAGAATGATTTGTTTTACATAAACGGATCTCCTAAAAATCCCGAGCAATCGGAATTCATCTTGAAGCCCATGAACTGCCCGCATCACACGCAAATCTACAAATCTCAAATGCGAAGCTATAAAGACCTGCCCGTGAGATTTTTTGAGACCACGACGGTTTATAGAAACGAACAAGCCGGAGAACTCGGCGGACTTACCAGAGTCCGCTCCATAACGCAGGATGACGGCCATGTTTTTATGAGGGAAGACCAGATTGCCCAAGAATTCAAAGCGATCATAAAAATACAGCAAACTCTCGCAAGGGCGGTAAATCTTAAAGATTACTGGATACGGCTGTCTTTGCGCGATGAAAAAAACAAAGGCGCGTACATAGGAGACGACAAAACCTGGCAGAACGCACAGCGGGAAATGGAACAACTCCTTAAAGACCATGCCATAAACTACGAATCCAAGCAGGGCGAAGCGGCGTTTTACGGCCCAAAAATGGATTTTATCGCGCGGGACTCTATTGGCAGGGAATGGCAGTTTTCGACAATACAGCTTGATTTTAACCTGCCCGAAAGGTTCGGTCTTGAATATGTATCCGAAGATGGTTCTAAAAAAACACCTATAATGATGCACCGCGCTTTTATGGGCTCTGTCGAAAGATTTATGGCAATGCTTATCGAGCACTATGCCGGAGCGTTTCCTCTGTGGCTCGCGCCGGAACAGATCTGGATAGTGCCGGTCAGCGAAAAATTCAACGATTACGCCCAAAAAGTGTCCGAAATGCTCGAGGAAGAATACGGAAAAAACGCCGCGCAAGAAACGCCAAAACTGCGACTTTCAATAAAATCTCAAAACGAAACTTTACCCAAAAAAATAAGAGCGGGGCAGATTCAAAAAGTCCCTTATATCCTTATAGTCGGGGAGAGGGAACAAAACGCCCAGGCAATCGCTGTGCGAGATCGCGAAAAGGGCGATCTTGGACTATCCACAATTAAAGAATTCGTCATAAATGTTAAACTGGAATTACAGCAAGTTAACAAATAATCCATAGCCAGTAGTAATAACCAAACAATAAAAATCTTTCGGCAAGGTTTGGGTATTGCGTCCGCCTGTTGATTATTCCATATATGCAAATCACGCAAAAGATATCCGCATCGCCGGCACTAATAATTTTTTCCGTTGCAATCGCCCTGCTCTTGTCATCGGGGTTTTTATTTGCCAACGCCCAGGAAAATGAAACCGTAAGCGAAGAGGAAGCCGAAGCGGAAGAACTGTCCGAACAAGACGAAAATATAACTCCGCAGGATCTCGGCGTAGATGACCCGTCAATACTGCCCGGGAGTCCTTTGTATTTCTTCAAAGGAATAGGCAGGAGTTTTCAGTCGTTTACAACATTTGATTCCGTAAAAAAAGCGGAACTAAAGCTCAAATTCGCCAACGAAAAACTAATAGAAGCTAAAAAAATCGCTGAAGACAATCCCGATTCTGAAAAACTCGAAAAAGCCCTGGAAAGATACGGAAGGGAAGTGGAGAGGCTCGAGGAACGGATTCAAAAACTTGAAGGCAAAAATAAAGAAAGAGTTGAAAAACTGATTGAAAAAGCCGCAGATAATCAGATAAAGCATCATAGAATCCTCGGAAAGCTTATGGAAGAAAATGCCGATATCTCCGCGGAAATAGAACAGCGAAAAGCGGAAGCAATGAAACATTTTGCTGAATCGATGTCCAAAGTTGTTGACCCGGAAATTCTGGAAGAAAAGTTTATAAAAGCCATAAGTGAAAAAGACGGCAGTTTTCTTAGGCAATTCAAAAACATAGAAGTTCTTGAGGAAGTTAAGGATAATGTACCCGATAAGGCAAGGGGTGCGATACAAAACGCCATAGAACAGTCATCAAAAATTTTCGGCGAAGAATTTGCCGATGCAAACGATCATCAGCGAAAAATATTCCACAGATATATTGAAAAAATAGGCGGCAATGAAATCAGGCATCTTGAAGCATTTGATTCAATAGACGCTTTCGCCGATATGCCCGCGGATATGCTTGAGGAAATGGAAAAAGCGCGGGAAAAAACAAGGGAACGAGTGGAAGAACGGATGAAATCCATTGATGACGACGAACGAAAAAAAATATTTCTTTCCCATCTCGAAAGCGGACAAATTGAAAACGCCAGAATCTTAAAAGAACTGGAGAACAATCTGTCTCCCGAAACCGCCGGAACTATAACAGAGCTAAGATATAAAATGGAGCAAAAGATGCGGGAAAGATTTGAAGAGGCCGAATCCGAAGATGACATTGAAAGTCTGCTCAAGGAAGTGGAAACATTCAGCGATGTTGACACCCTTCAAACCCTTGGTGAAATGGACGAACTAATGCCTGACGACAAAAAACACCTATGGGATCGAATGAAACAAAGGGTTTTGGAGGATATGCAGAGAAAAACCGACAAAGCGAAAGCAACCGGAAACCTTGAAGATGAAATGCGAAAAATGGCAACTTTTGACCCCGAAGCTTTGGAAATTTTCCGAAAATTCGAAAACGAATTCAGCGGCCGGTTTGATTTATTCGAAAACATAAAAAGTCAGCAGGCGCAAAAAATAGAAGATAGATTCCTTGCTTTCTCGCAATCATACAGCGAACATCCCGAAGACGAAAAACTTGTGAAACGAGCCGAGGAATTTAAGACAAGAATTGAAGAGAATAAAGAAGCGCGAAATAATGTCGAGCAATTCGCGCCGGAAATACAGCGACATTTCGATGAATTTGAATCTCAAAAAGAAATTTCCGGCATATCCAGACAGAGAGTCATGGAAACAATCGAAAGAGCCGCGCTTCTCATAAAAATCCTTGAGGAAAAAATATCTTCGCTCGATGACGAAGGCAGTACCGCGGCTGAATCCGCGACCCGCATGCTTGTAATCGCGAGTGAACATCTTAGAGGCGCGAAAGAATATATGGATCAGGAACGGCTGGGCGCCGCATTCGGAAAAGCGACATCGGCGGAGCATACCGCCGGAAACGGCATACGGCATCTTGAAATGGCGCAGTTTGAGAAATCAAGGCGTGAATACTTTATGGGAAAAGAGGGTATGGATCGCGAAAACCATCCCGATATGCGGGGTTCCGAAACGCCTAAATTTGATCTCGAACGAGTGCGTCTACCTGAAAGCATAGACGCTCCTGAAAAAATGCGCGTGATTGACGACGAAAATCGCGAAAAAATATGCGCGGAAGTTATTACGCCGGCGAGAAACAAGAACACAAAGGAATGTAAAGTATTCCCCAATTCCTGCCTGCCCGAAGGATGGGTTCCCGACAGGACTTGTTCCGCGAAAACGCAATGCCCCGCGATAGATCTTGAACTTTTCAAAAGGGAATGCGCGGAAAAGGGAGGAACTGTAACTCGAGTAACCAGTCAATCATGCGGAGATGTCCCCTATTGCAAAGTGGCTACTGAACAACATGACGCATCAAAAATAGACGGCGAAGACGATACTGATGTCAGATCAGACCTCACGGGAATAAAAACCGAATCAGACGGCGATTCGACGGAAAAATCAAGATTCATCGAACTTTGCAAAGCTAAAAGCGGAGTCATCTTTTCCGAACGGCCGTTAATGTGCCGCCTGCCCGGCGGACAAATTACCGAATTCCAATAAAAATCCGCGCGTTATAAAACCCGCTTTAATTGAGGCGGGTTTTATTTTTATAAACCAAGAGCTTTTTTTCCGTTTATGGTCAGCATATCCGCTATTTTTTCGATGCTTCCATGATATCTAGCGGAATGAACAAGAACGGAGACATCCTTCCAAATATCGCCGTCGCACCACGGCATATACAAGTCCCGTACATTATCTATGCCGACGGCCACATTTACCTTAGCTTTAAGAGCCAGTGTCCACGGCGCGATTGAATTATGCGTAGGCGCGAGAACCTCTCTTATCTGTAGGTTATCGAGCGTGGCCCTTGGGCATACTATCATGCTTACATTGCTTTCAGCCATCATCGTAAGCGTGTACGAAATAAGCTGATCGTCATTCCATGCCGACATCGAAAGACAATGCGTCGCGCATATCGGCTTTTTGTATCCCATATCTCTGTATCTTGCCGCTATATTTGCGAGATAAAAAGTTTCTTTTTCTTCGGGATGATTTTTTTGGTCAACCTGCATATCCACGCCTTTTCCGAACTCCGCGGCAATCTCGAAAGCGCGTTCCATCTCCGCAAACACCGCGGGGTCTTTCACTACGCCCCTCTGCCGTTCTCTCGACGGAAGAAAACCGATTGAATCCACTTCTTGGCGCCTGCATGCTTCTCTCAATAACGCATCCATGGCGGTATTTTTAAGCGCTAAGGTCGGATACACGGCTATTTTAAGAGTGAAACCATACCTTCTCCATAATCTTTTTGCTTCTATACAGACATTAAGCGCATCGAGGTCTATATCTGGACCTACATCCACATATGTTTGCCACGCGCAAATACCCATTGCTCTTCGACGCGTTATTGAATAATTGAGTCGCCTTACAAGCGTCGCGAGAGCTTCTTTTCGTACCTTTCCGATCTCCACCCATATATCGTCGAGTTCCAGATCTTTTTTGCCTCGCTTGTCGTATTGCGCCTGTGTCGATGTGTTTTCTGTCACAGCATGACCGTGGCAATCTACGATTCCCCCAAACACTAACTTCTTTAATTCGTCTATCGGTGAATAGCAAGGAGCTTCGTGGGACAAATCCAAGCATACTTCCATCATCGCCTCGCTCTTAGTTTTTGTTAAATGCGCGTATGCGCAAAAATTGTACAATAAATCGCTTTTTCGCGCAACCAAAAACTAACGGGGTCAGACCCCGTTAGTTTTGAAAAAGCCACAAAGCTATAAAGGATATGTGAGAGTGAGGAGAGAGTTTTTGTTCAAAAGAACAACTCTCATATTCCCTTACAGCTTTGTGGCGGCTAGTGTTGCGTTAACCCGCAACACTAGCCGAAGATTCTTCTTGCCAAATTATACCTACATCCCCCAAGTACGCAGTGTCCTTTTGCCGTTCTTTGTAAACGGCACGCACCACATCCCATGGCGCATCCGTCACCAGGAAAAATAATTTCTCCTGGCCATCATTATCGAGCTCCTCGAGCTCGATAAAATAAATTTCGGTTCTGCCTTTTCCTTCTAACCCCGTCGCCCGTATTGAACGGGCAAAATCGTAGGCGGCCAAACCACCGCCTATAAACCCAAAAGACACGATACCCATATTATCTCCCTTTTTATTTGTTATTTCTCACGGGTCTGGAGGACTGAAGCCCAAGCAAAGTAACTGGCCCTCCTCCAGGCCCGCAAGAAATAATTTTGGGAGCGTACAGGAATTTTTTCAATATTTCCCGTACGCCCCTAGTCGCCGTGCAGGTCAATTCCTCGACCTGCACGCCCTGCACTCGCAGGGACGAGGCCCCCGCAGAATGGCCTTCACGATCTCCGCGGGGGTTACCCCCCCGATTCCCGCTACATCCGGCCCCCCGCGGAGCCGGAAGGCCTCCCTCACCATGGCCATGGCCTCGGTGAGGATTTTTCTGCTCAGCGCCCTATCCGGCGCTGAGATCACACCACCTCTCCTCACCACGGCCATGGCCTCGGTGAGGAGAGGGCTTCCAATAGTAGTCATAACTAACTCCTCCCTCTCTTCTGATTTGAATTTGGCCTACGACGACCCATGATTAACACCTTTCGCAAGCGCTAAAGCGCTTGCGGGCTCACGGGCCGAGCGTCGGCTAGTCTTCAACGAAGACATACCTCAAGACATAATTTGCTTTGCTAAATAATCTGCTTAAAATCGAAGCTCGCTTAACTTTTTTGCCGGAAACCTTAGCGGTTTTGGCAGTTTTAACGCGAACTTTAATCGCGATGTCTCGTTTTTTCATATTTGTGTCAGAAAAAAGCTCCAGAATCGCATAAATAAGCCATTGCTTTTAATATGCAACTGAATCTTTTAGATTATATCTGTATTATAGCATAAATAGCCAAGTATGTCAATATTTATACCACAAACCTTGCGTGCTAGAGTAATAGTAATGAAAAACCTCTTAAAATATCCAAACCTCAAAAAAACAGACCCGGAAATCGCTGGAATAAATACCTCCGAAGAAAAACGGCAATTTTTGTACGCGAATTTCATAGCTTCCGAAAACTACGCCTCTCCCGCCGTTCGAGAAGCAAGCTCATCGGTCGCAACGAACAAGTATTCCGAAGGTTACCCCTCCAAAAGATACTATAAGGGAAATGATGTCGCCATAGATCCGGTTGAAATTTTAGCCCAAAAAAGAGCGTTAAAACTTTTTCAGTTAGACGAGGAGCAATGGGGCGTCAATGTACAGCCCGCTTCCGGAAGCGAAGCGAATATGGCGGTTTACGGCTCGCTTTTGAAAGCAAAGGGTCAAAATGAAGATATCGCTCTTGGAATGCGCCTAGATTTCGGAGGGCATCTCACGCACGGTTTCCATGTGTCGTTTTCTGGAAAATTTTTCCATTTTGAACAATACGGATTGGATAAAAGCGGACGCATAAACTATGAAGAGATTGAAATTTTAGCCCAAAAATTTCAGCCAAAACTGATAGTTTGCGGGGCTTCCGCCTATTCCCGAGTAGTTGAGTTTGATAAATTCGGCGCGATAGCCAAAAAATATGGGGCTTTGCTCATGGCCGATATCGCCCACATAGCAGGGCTCATAGCCGGAGGCGTTCATCCGTCTCCATTCCCCCATTGCGACATAGTAACAACCACGACCCACAAAACCCTGCGAGGCCCGAGAGGCGCGATGATTTTCGCAAGAAAAGACAAAACTCTGGAAACCGCGTCCAAAACTTCCCCGCTGAATCGGAATTTGAATTCAAAAAAACAAAAATCTCTCTTTGATCTAATAAATTCTGGGGTTTTCCCCGGACTTCAGGGCGGACCGCATAACCAGCAAACAATGGCGATAGCCGTGTGCCTCAAGGAGGCCGATACTTCAAAATTCCGCAATTACGCCTCGAGGGTTGTAAAAAACGCGGAAATTCTCGCGGATGAACTTGTCAAATGCGGATTCAGCATAGTTTCCGGAGGCACAGACAACCACCTTATGCTTCTCGATCTCCGGCCTTTTCAAGTGAACGGCGAAGATGTTTCGCAATGGCTGTATCTTGCGGGAATCGTTACGAATAAAAACGCCGTACCGAACGACCCTCTGCCCCCGCAACAGGCATCGGGCATACGGCTCGGCACGCCTGCTATGACCACAAGAGGTATGGGTCCAAAGGAGATGAAAATGTTCGCGAAATGGATACATTCCGCGGTAACGGATCATTCGGATAAGAACCTTGAAAACATAAAAAAGCGAGTTCGCGATTTGTGCAAAAATTTTCCGCCGCCCGGATTCTAAATAACACGGCACAAAATTCTACGTTTTGCGAGGTAAAAAATATGGCAACAATTCTTGACGGCAAAAAACTGTCCAAAAAAATGCTCGAGGATCTTCTGCCTCGAATTGAACGAGTAAACAGACGGCTATACCCGGGGCGGCTTCGCCTTGATATTTTTATGGTCGGAGACAATCCCGCTTCCCAAACTTTTGTTCAGAGAAAAAAAGAAACCGGCTCAAATATAGGAGTTGAAGTTAATGTACATCATTCACGAAGCGCAAGCACTAACGCGCTTCGTTCCGAAGTTGCCGAACTTGGGAGAAACAAAAATGTTCACGGTATAGTTGTACAGCTTCCGTTGCCGCCAAATATAAATGAGCAAAAGATACTCGACGCGGTGCCGCCTCATAAAGATGTGGATGTTCTCGGCTATAAAGCCGTGGGTAAATTCATAACGCGCAATAAGCAATTTCCAATTCTGCCCTCGACTCTGTCAGGAATACTAAAACTGCTTGAAGCGTACGGAATAAAAGAATTTCGCGGCCAAAATATGGTTGTTGTGGGCGCGGGAAAACTTGTCGGCCTGCCTGCCGTTAACTATTTTATGCGAAAGGATGAAAAAGACGCGACGGTTACGAATGTATGCCGCCACACAAGAGACCTTTCTCAAATTCTTCAAATGGCGGATGTCCTTATTTCAGGCGCCGGAAATCCCGGATTTATAAAGGGAGATATGCTAAAGCCAGGCGCGATAATCGTGGATGCCGGAACCTCAAAAGACCCGGCTACTGGAAAACTGGTGGGCGATATTGATTTTGAAACCGTTGAAAAAGTTGCGAGCTTTATAACTCCCGTACCAGGAGGCGTAGGCCCCATGACTGTCGCGATGATATTTTATAACCTCGTGGAACTTGTGGAGATGAAATACAAAATTCAAAAAGCCGCTTTGTAAGCGGCTTTTAAGTTTAACTTTGATCTAATGTAAATATCCTCTCAAATCTATTTGACCTCAAAATTGGAATAGAACTGAAGAGTGCTCCTGCCACACGATCTGCCTGTCGACGGGCAGACATTAGAACCGTGATACAAAGTTAAAGGACGACCTGTTTGCTGGTCGCCCTTCATTAAGAGTGGCGACCTACCCTTGAAGCCTCAATTTGTATTCAGTGAGCGCAATCTGAAGCTTCAAGCGCGCTTCTTCAAGTTGCACTTTAGCAAACCCTTCCAGGTTCCCCAGAATCTCCTCCTCGCGTTTTCTATGGATATCGGAAGAGGCTTCATTAATCCTTTTCCGAGCTCCTCGAATGGAGGCTTGTCCTAGCTCTTCTGTACTTCTATACAAGTACAGCGCTGACCGAACCCCCTCCACTGATCCAACTATTTTCTGCGCTTCTTCAGTAAGCGCAGTAGTCTGATTCAGATCTTGACTCATTTTTACCCCCTCCTCTAGATTTCACTGATTTGATAATATGCCATCATAGTACAATAGATATAAAGAGTACTGTCAATAGGTTTGGGTAATGTGATGATAAAGAAAATAACAAAGGGAAGACGGAAGACGGAAGACGGTAACGAAAATTAGAAGCGCTTATTGACTGATATTTATGAATTATTGATTAATGTTTACGAATGACTTTACAAAAAATTTAGCGGCTGACCCTATGCCGGTGGAGGCATGCTACTGCTCAACAATTTTCCTTTTGAGAACTTCCGCGACAACCTGCGGGTTCGCCTTGCCATTTGTTTCTTTCATTACCTGACCTACTAGAAACTGTAAAAGTCCAACCTTACCCGCTTTATATTTCTCTACCGCGTCTGAATTTTCCTTTATTACTTTCTCCACAGCTCCTTCAAGATCTTTTGCGTCACTCACCTGCGAAAGCCCCCTTTCCTCGACAAGATGATGCGGATCCGCTCCGGTTACGATCATATCCGGTAACAGGTCTTTAGCCCCGCGACTCGAAATTTTACCCGTGTGAATTAAAATCACAAATTCGGCGAAATCCTCCGGCGACATTTTGCTATCGGAGATCGCCATACCTTTATCCGACAAGATTTTCCTTACATCTGTTGTTATGTAGTTCGCGCAAAGATTTATCAATTTTTGGCGAACTATTTCTTTCTCGTCTTTATGACCTTCCGTTTCTTCCCACGACAAAAGCTCGCTCACAATTTGTTCATAATAACCCGCTAAGACCCTGTCATTTATAAAGATTTCTATAAGCGCGTGGTCTATCCCGTATTCTTCAGCGAATCTTTTTCTTTTTGACTGCGGAAGCTCCGGAATTGACGATATTATGTCAGCAATCACGAAATATCCTTGTCCGCTCGCTTCGTTCGCCGGTCTTTCTTTCATTAAGCGAATCGGCGGGATATCCGGCTCCGGAAAATATCTGTAATCATGCGCCTCTTCTTTGGCTCTCTGTGAAAATGTAACGCCCTTCAAATCATCCCACCCCCTTGTTTCCTGCGGCATCTTTTCCCCTCTTTCTAAAATTTCGGTCTGCCGCCCAATCTCATGCGCCACGCATCTTTCAACCGCTCTGAAAGAATTCAGATTTTTAATTTCCGTTTTTGTGCCGAGCTCCTTTGAACCCTCCGGAGCAATTGAAATATTCACTTCGACGCGCATCTCTCCTTTTTCCATATCCGCGTCAGACGCTCCTATATACCGCAGTATAAGCTGGAGCTCCTCGGCAAATTTACGCGCGTCTTCGCCGGAGTGAATATCCGGCTCTGTTACGAGTTCCATAAGCGGCACGCCCGCTCTATTGAAATCCACAAGGGAGTAATTCTCGCCGGAAGGATGGGAAAGCCCCCCCGCGTCTTCCTCGAGATGTATCCTTGTTATTCTTATTATCTTTTCCTCCTTTGATTTTTCCGATAATGAATCCACCGAACGCGCCGAGCCGCTTTTACCAATATCAAGATACCCGCCCTTGCAGAATGGCTTGTCGTATTGGCTTATCTGGTAACCTTTGGGCAAATCCGGATAAAAATAACTCTTCCTGTCGAATTTTGAAAATTCAGCAATCTCGCAATGAAGAGCCGCTCCTGCCTGTATCACCTTTTTTATTGCTTCGGCGTTGGGTACGGGCAAAGTCCCGGGATGACCCATACATATCGGACATACATTTACATTGGGTTCTTTTTGTTCAGGATCGTTCAAGCAGTCGCAAAACATTTTGGTCTTCGTTTTTAACTCCGCGTGTATTTCGAGTCCTATTGTTGGAATGTAAGCCATATTACTTTTTATATTACCACATACCCAAAACCTATGAACAGCCCGCGCCATTTTACATAACATTTTTGCGTTTCGGATTTATTGCTTGTTTAAAGTTTTGAAAAGCCCTGATACGCAGGGCTTGAAGTTTAAGTTGCTTTATTACGCTTTCAAGCATTAAAAAGTTTATTCTTTTATATACCCGAGCTTCAAAAACCAATGCCGCCATACCGGCTCAAGATTTAGGTGCTCAATTTCCCGCGGCGTAAACCAGCCAAATCCTTTCACTTCATCGGATTCAATGCTTATTTCGCCATACTTTTCCTGCCTTAATTTGAATAAATACCAATAGTGGCCGTCTGTCTTATTCCTCCAGCAATAATTCCACGAAACCATTTCCTCGTGAACGGGAGCAGATTCCTCGAAACCTTGAAGCCCGACTTCTTCCCCTATTTCGATCAAAATCATCCCCTCTGGAGTTTTTCCTTCGTCCAGATGACCCGCAACGCCAGCCCAGCCATGCGGCTCGTTTACCCTGTCAATCAGTAAAATTTTAAGCACCCCGTCTTCCACCTTTTCTATAAACGCCCCGACAGATTTTCTTGGACATTCGCTCATAAAACCTCCTCTTAATTTAATCGCATCTACCGCTTAGCCATTACCTGGCAACAGTATTTTGGAACACCCGCAGGCGAGCGGGCATGGTTTCCGACTACCTATAAATTAAATAGGAATCGGAAGAGCGAGCCGAGGACAGAGTGAGCAAACACGCTAGTTTACGAACGCTTCCAAAATACTGTTGCTCCGTAATGACGGAGTTCTTAAGGCAAATTTATCACAGAAGTAACGCGCTCAATTCTTTCGCGTCTCTTATGACTTTGTTAACCAGAATCTCCGCGCATATCTCCCGAACTTTTCCGTCAACCATCATTTTTTCGTCATGCGAGCAGATAAATTTCTCCTTCCCTGCCGCGAAGAACAATTCCCCAAGAGTGTTGTGGCCAATATAGCCGTCTTTATTAAAAATATAAACAACATCCGCGGGCGCTATCTTTTTCCAAAGATGGCTCAAAACAAACGCTGGCACTCTTTCCCTATACCATTGTTTTTTTAGCCGGTCGAACTCTTCTTTATTTACCATTTCATCGGAAAGATCCCTGAAATCCGGTTCCAGGATTATTCCGACCTTAAATCCCCTAAGTTTTTTTGTAAACCTAGCCAGGTCGTCTCTAAATCTCATGCTTGAACATATAACAATGCTTCTCATAAATTTTCTTTTAGAGCATCAAATTACATTACCACTAAAATACGGGTATTGCAACACAAAAAAACCGCGTTATGCGGTTTTAATTACTTTGCTTATTACCAGTTATCCGCGATTTGTATGGCTGATTTCCAGCTAACCCCCAATATGTCTGCGCCGGCGTCAAAAAGCATTTCGACATCTTCCCTTGTCCGTATGCCTCCGGCGGCTTTTATTTTAAGTTTGGGAAATGCCTCGCGCACCAAGCGCACATGGCGCGCCTTTTCCGGAATTTGAACCTTCGGATCCCGACCCGTGGATGTCTTCCACATAAAATTATACTTACTCGCAAATTCAGCTGATCTTATAATCTGGCTATCGGATAAGTATCCAGTTTCAGCGATAAGTTTCAAAACCACACCCCTATCGCCAGCTTCTTCCATTAACCTTCTGAATTCGAATTCTAAACTTTCCAGTTTGTTACTTAAAAATCTTCCCATGGGCATCACGATGTCGCACTCGCCAGCCCCTGAAAACCCTGCATTATTTACAAGCCAAATTCGCGACATTGTGGTTAAATTTCCGTCGGGAAAATCTATCACCACGCACACCTTCACCCTATGCGGACGCATCGGATTACCCGAGCTCCATTTTTTAATAGCCAAACTTGAAGGATAAATTCCTATCATCGGCACGCATACGGCCCTACAGCCCGTTTCGCACGCTATACCCGCCATAGCGGTAAAATCATCGGGCGTAGCGCTTGCTTCTAGCAAAGTTAAATCAACTTTGGATAAGAATTCGCGCATTGCGACCTCCTTAAAAATTTTGGGCGCGATAATTCGCAAACCCTTCGGTATTGCTCTCTCGCTGATTTTAAGCCCTGCTAAATATGGCCTATGAAACTAATTGGGCTTTATCGGATAAAAGCAACCCCGAAGGATTTTCTGTGGATACTTAATGGGAATTATACCTAGTATAATTACATCAAATGAACAAAAAAACTAGATATATAGCTATAGCAGGAATTATGGGCTCTGGCAAGTCCACCGCCGCAAGGATACTTGCTGAAAAACTCAATTTCTATCTCATAAAGGAAAAACCTAGCAAAAACCCATTCCTTAAACCGTTCTACAAAAATATGCCGCGCTGGGCACTTCATGTTCAGTTATCCTATTTGATGAATAAAATAAAAGAACTAGAGCGGGAGCGGCATAATTTTGCCACGCGAAATGTGATAGAAGATGCTCCTATTGATGTAAGCTTTGAAGTTTACGCAAAAACCCAGGTGAAATTCGGCAATATGACAAAAGGCGAACTTGAAGTATATCGACAAATATTCACTTCCTATAAGCACCTAATACCACAGCCGGACCTTTTGATAGTAATGGATACGCCTATTGATTTAATCATTCGTCAGATTGAAATGCGGGGCAGGAGTTACGAAAACGGCGTAGATCCGAAATACTTAAAAACTTTAATCTCTTTCCAAAATCAATGGCTTCAATCGTATCCTGATAATAAAAAACTTATCGTCAAAAGGAATTATATAAACCTTAGAAAGACGCTAGATAAGAATATTTTCGCAGATACAGTGATGAAAAAATTACTTTGAGCCGCATTTGAAAACCGTAAATGAAAGCTCTCCTCGCGCTATCTTAACCGGCTCCAACGACTAAATTAAATCCGCCTTGTTATTCAAATAGGCGGATATTTCTATAAATTGAGCAAGGTATCCAGTAATTCGACGCTCATGAAATATTTTGGAGCGACTAACTTTCGCTTCCGGAATTAAAGTTCTCAAAGTCAAAATTTTTCAGTTCGGCGATTGACAGCAATGTGGCCACTCGCGGATGCTCTATTCTAGGCGACGAATATATGTCCTGCCCCAGTTCTTTTTCAAAAACTGGTGATGTTGAGCGATCCGGTATGTGTATGCCGAACCATCTTTCCGATATCTCAAGCGCCGGTAAAATATCGTTTGCTCCGTTGCCTATTGAATAAAACAGAATGTTTTCATTTTTACCTTCTCCGTATCCCGATACATTTACAAAATCGGCGCTCGTTTTCCTGTTCGGTATGACAAGAATATTGCTGAAATATTTATCAACCCCCAAAAAAGCGCTTTTTTCGATCCATACGATTTCATCGCAGCATGTAAGCAGGCATAACGAGTAACCTTCGCGGCCGCGCAATTCTTCAAGTAAATCGGCCGCGTGTTCTTTCCACTTTTGCCCCCTAAAATTAAACGGCTGGTCTCCTATATCAAAAATTTGCTTTTCCTGCCGTATCCTCGCATTTTCTGTCGGCAGATATTCTTTCCCGAATTTTCTTTCTATATGGCTTAAAATTTCGTGATACACTTCGCGCATTGCCATATACCATCTGCCGCGGCTTATACCCCACTCCGGAAATAATTTCTTGTCTATCTCATCAAATCTCTGCTTAAGCGAATTGAGATTCGGAGTAATATCCCGGAATTCAGAATAAAGATAAGCAAAGAAATCAGCCAATGCTTTGGAATATTGCCATTCAGTCCTCCAAAGAGTGTCGTCCGCGTCAAACACAAGCACTATTTTCATTTTATTGCTCCTTTTTCAATGTGCAGATGCATCTATTGTTTTAAGTCAAACTCTTTTTCGATGACGGCACGGATCTCCCTCGACACTTCGGATATTGAACATTCGCCGTTTACTGTGCGGAAACTTTTGTATATTTGCGAGAGCTTAACATAATTGGAAAAAACTCTTTTTAACATCGCTTCTTTTTCGTAAAGTTCAAGATGCTCCCTCGATTTCTTCATCCTATTCATCGAACTCTCTGGTCTCGCCTTTAGAAAAACTGTTATGTCCGGCTCTAAAAATGTCTTATTCATCGCGATAAGGCAATCCCAAAGCTCGCGGTCTTCGGCCGCGCCGTATGCAATCGTAGAAAAAGCGTATCTATCTGTTATAACCGTATTACCTTTTATAAGATTCGGGATAATCTCGTTCTCCAAGTGATGCGCCCTGTCAGCCACAAAAAGCGCCTGCATCATCAAGGGCCCGTGTATTTGGCCGTATCTCCATCTTTCCCTAAGGCCTTCTCTTATAAAACCCCCAAATACGCCGGTACTTGGCTCTTTTGTGGCGTAAACAGACGGCTTGTTTGGCAAATCTTTGTAAATCCTTCTTAAATGTTTTGCTAATCTTTCAACCTGCGTGGATTGGCCCGAACCGTCCAACCCTTCAAACGCAATAAATTTTCCGGGATAGGAATTTTTTTTCATATTCCAATAATCCAGTTTTACTGTAATGTATTTTTACTTCTTGAGCGCTCCGCGCAAAAATTCCTCTTTTTTCTTAATGCTTTCCTCCGCGCCCCTTCTTGCGACTTCGTAGTCATTCATATCGAATTTTGCGAATCTTGCTATCAGCGGATATACTTTTGCCGCCAAACGAAATTTCTCCTGCTCTATTTTTCTATAGTCGGGGTGGCCTTGAGAAATTGTCCTAAGCTCTCCTTCCCAAAAGAATTGCCGGACATTCTGGTATTGATAGAATCTTATGCGATGGGCGAGTGTTGGAACATATTGCGCCACATACGGGTCGTGGCTTTCAATTTTTCTGAAAAGTTTCTCAACTGAATTCATAGCTTTTTTGAATTCGTCCGCCTTTCCCGCCTGTTCGATTTCTTTAGGCACATCGTATCCGTGGTAAACCGAAAAAAACTGCCGCTCTTGCGTGTGCATTCTGTGCCTATGAAGATCGCGATACGCGCCAAGATTCATTGTAATTTCAAAACGGATAAAAGCATTTTCAAAAGCGCGTCCTATTTTCTGCCATCTTTCAGTTCTGCCCGCGAAATGCTCTGACAAAATTTTAACCTTCTTTCTATCCGACATCTTTTCCACTAAACTTAAAATCGTGTTCCATCCCCTGTGCTCCCGCGGTCGTTCAAAAAGAAGAGCCGCCACAATTTTGTTTTCCCCGTCTTTATCGTAATCAATAAGTTTTACGCTGGGTTTGTTTTCGCTTTCCACATAAATTTTTGAGTTCGCAAATAATATCGGCTGAACACTATCCCGCCTCGTCCCAAGCCACTTCTGGTACGACTTCGACTGGTCGCTTTCAAGGCGCAAAAGTATTGAGTACAACTCCCTATTCAACGCGTTTTTCGCTACTTTCGCGACCCACCTTAGCTCTCCCATCGGATGCTCCGCCGCTCTTGCTATCATATATTCAAATGCCTGGCCATTACCCATAAAAGCTACTTGGCTTAGAGTAGCTGAAGGCAATAGTCCGCGCAAAGTATCAAATGCCTTTGTGCGCCACACTACTTTCCCGTCGTTTGGGTATAAATCTTTGAATCGCTCCGTAAAAACCGGCGCCAATGAGGAGTACAAATCAAACAGCCCATCCAACACTTCGCGGTACTCTCGCGATAAACCCATTTTGCCAAGCGTAGGGTCGGTATAGTAGAGGTATCTCCCGTTTACTTTGCTTGAATAATCCACATATCTAGTTGATTTTTCTATCGGCGCGAGCCCTATTCTTTGATCCTCGACAAATTTAAGCGCTGGTTGCGATAAACCCCAAAACATAAGGTGCGCTCCGGTAACTTGAGATATGGAATCGTCTCCGTATTGAGCGTACCATTTTATGTAAAATTCCTGCGCCCTTTTATTTCTCAAAACTTCATGGAAGCTATGCTTATGTAAAAAATTTATAACTGTTTTTAGCTCCCTTGAAACATTGTCCTTGCCTTCGAGTATCGGGTATATGTATTCGCTCAAAAACACCCTCCTCAAATCACCACCCGCGCGGCTCGCTCTTGAACAAAGAGCCCCTATCAGCTCCGGCAGAGGACTCCAGAACGAATAAACCAATCCGTCTATGTCGGATACAAAGGGCTTCAGATAATATCTGTCTTTTTCGCTCCAATTTTCCGCTTTGAATTTGGGACTAAAATCCATAACTTTACTGGTGTTTGAAAAAATCCCTGCCCGCGACAATTTATCGAAACATTACTGCTTCGCTTCACGCAAAACAATACTGCTTGCCGGAAAAATTGCTGACAAAAGATCTTTTACGCTAAAACTCTAGAATTTCATGTTCTTTCTCGCTTTCATCCATCACCATATTTGAAATATCTTCGATGGGATAATAAGTATTAAGCAGATTTGTTATATGCACTTCCGGAATCTTTCTTAGTTTTATACCCGCCTGCGAAGCAAGTTCTTTTGCCATTTGATACCTAGGTTTATAGCTTTGATATTCATTCTCATAGACAACCTCGGAAATTCCCGCCGCGATTATCGGTTTCATGCAGTCAATGCAAGGCAAATACGAAGTATAAAGACTACCGCCCGTTACTTCCTTGGAATTTTGAAGCACCGCGTTATGCTCGGAATGAATTACGCGCCTGCATGAAGTCCCCTCGTCTTCAAAGGTCATACACCCCACCTCCGTGCAATGCGGCTGTCCGGCCGGCGCGCCGTTGAAACCCGACGAGATGATACGCTTGTTCTTTACTATAACAGTTCCGACGCGCAGTTTTGGACATGTTGCCATAACCGCGATTAATTTTGCCGCCATCATAAAATATTGGTCCCACGATGGGCGTGCCTGCCCGTTAATCGTTTTGTAAGAATTAGAAATCATACTTTGATTTGAATTTTATATTTTCATACACCACTACTCCCAAAGCCCTTACCTCCCCTGTCCGTTTCATCATCAACTATACCTTCTTCGATTTCAGCCGTCTCTATCGGCTTTATCACCAGTTGCGCTATCTTAGACCCCCTTTCCGCTCTGTATTCCTCCTTGCCTAAATTCGTCAGCACCACCATAAGCTCTCCGCGATAATTTGAATCGATAACTCCGGCCATAGTTTTAAGATGATGCTTTACCGCTAATCCGGATTTGTCCCAAACAAACCCCGCGTACCCTTTTGGTATTTTGAACTTGAGTCCGGTCTTTAATACCGCTTTTTCGCCTGCGGGTATAGAAACTTCTTCCAGCGAAAAAAGATCCATTCCGGCATCCCCGTCGTATGCGTATGACGGAATTTTTGCGTATGAATCCATTTTCTCGATGCTTATTTTCATAAAATAAAATTCAAATCCTAAAATCTTTCTATTCTATAAAAACTGAAATATATTGAAAGATGAAATATTGTGGATAACTTTGCTGTTCGCCTTAGACCAGCTTAAATCATCGCGCGCTCATAACGGTCTTTCCGTTACTCCACGAAACTGAATGTGCGTAAAATTGTCCCGAAAATTTCGGCCTCTCTTTTATGATAAGAGTCCGAAAAAACATTTGCTCCGCTAAAATCAATGACAAAATCTAGCTCGTAACATCTCGCGCCTTTTTTTATATAATAATGCTCAACCTTGCTAGCTCCCGCGGCTTCGCTGTTTATAACTTCAATTTTCTTAAATACCATATCTCTCAATAAGAATGTTTGCGACTTTGATCTAAAAATTCCATATTCCTCGTCACAAAAACCCGCGCCTTCATCGCTCGTTGAAATTTCCGCGTATTTGCTCCTGAAAAGTCCTGAATATGTTACCTCAAGATCCAGGCGAACCTTGTTTCTTCGCCCATCCTCTCTTTTTATCAGCTCTGCATTTCTTGGATACATTATCTCGAATCCAAGATCGTAATTTCTGTATGTAAACCAATTAGCCGGTCTCGCAATGTTTCCCGCGATTTGCGCGCTATCGCTTGTTTCCGCGTTACTTCTTATTTGCGATACAAAAAGCCACATCGCCAAACTCACAATCAAAAAAAACACAATTAAATTTACATAAATTATGAACACTGAAAATTTCCTTATTATTTCACTTGCGACTTCTCCTTGGAAACTCATAGTACTTATAATTTTAGCTCTTTCCCGGAAATATGAAAGCGCTAACTCGCGTAAACAAAAAAACCGCCATCAAAAATAGAAGTCAGTTTCATTGGCGAACAAATGTTAAGTTAATATATTAAGCTCAAATAATTCCAAATAACCCGATAACAAATAACAACGCGATTCCTCAAGGGATCGTTGAAGCCGAAAATTAACCGACATCAATCCCCATGCTTCTCGCGGTTCCCTCAACTATCTTCATAGCCCTGTCCACATCATACGCGTTCAGGTCTTCCATTTTCATCTCCGCGATTTCTCTGATTTGAGCTTTCGTAACTTTCCCCGCCTTTACTTTCGGCGCGTTGCCGGATCCTTTTTCAACTTTCGCGGCTTTTCTTAAAAGATCGGACGCGGGTGGCGTTTTCATCTTGAAATCGTAAGAACGGTCTTCGTAAACAAAAATCTCAACGGGTATCACATTACCCGCCTTTTCCTTGCTTGCCTCGTTGAATTTACTGCAGAATTCCTGAATATTCAAACCGTGCTGACCCAAAGCTGGTCCAACTGGAGGCGCAGGATTTGCTTTTCCCGCGGGGATCTGAAGTTTTACAATTGTCTTTAATTTTTTAGGCATATAATTTTAGAGCAATTTCTGCTATTTTATTTATAAATTTCTTGAAATCTGCGCGAACTCTTATAATCTCTTTATCTGCAAATAATCGAGCTCCACCGGAGTTTCTCTGCCGAACATTGAAACAAGCACTATTACCTTGCCTCGCTCGCTGTCAACGCTTGATATTTTTCCGTCAAAATCCTTAAATGGCCCATCCGTTATTTTTACAGCATCCCCCACTGATACATCAATCTTATAAGTAGGTTCTTCAACTCCCATTCGTTTTTGCAATATATCAATTTCTTTTTTTGAAACGGCTATAGGCGTTGTTCCTGAACCCACAAACCCCGTAACTCTGGGTGTATTCCTGACGACATACCAAGAGTCATCAGTTACTATCATCTCGACAAGCACATAGCCCGGATATATTTTTTCTTCTATAACCTGCCTCTTGCCGTTTTTTATCTTAATCTTTTTTTCTTTGGGTACAAGAACGGTGAAAATCTTATCTTCCATACCCAAAGATTCTATTCTTTGCTTAAGATTTTGCGCCACCGCGTCCTCATATCCTGAATATGTGTGAAGCACATACCAGTTTTTACCTTGTTCTAATTGCTGTTTAGGCATTTAATTTTTGCCCGAAGGGCCAAATAAATGGTAATAAACTAAGACATTGCGCCTCAGATGTTAAACAATATACTTTGCTATAATCCATTGTACCACGAAATCAATAGCCCCAAGATAAGCCGCTACTGCCAAAGAAAAAACTACAACCATTAGAGTATACCTAAAAACATCCTTTCTTGTAAGCCAGTTTACCCGCTTCATTTCCATTCGCACTTCTTTCAAAAATTGCTTCAGCTTTAATATGAATTTCATCTTGTTTTCCAAATAGCCAGGTCCTCATTTTTCACCTTGAAAAATCGTGAAAAATGAGCCGCTTGCTGTTATTAAAAAGCCCGCGTGGGCTTGTAGATATATCAACAATAATCCTTTGTCCATTAAGTGTCAAGGTTTTTCTCCCGAATTCTGTAAATAATAAGCGCGAAGAGCCCATGCAAACATTTGTAAAATATACTAAAAACAGGCGGATGCGTTAACAAAAATGCCGTCCCAACGCCTCATATATCCAAATTCTGCACATTTTTTGCGTGCGTCTGTATAAACCTTTTTCTTGGAGCAACTTCTGAACCCATAAGGATATCGAATATCTCATCCGCTTCTTTTGCGTCCTCGAAATTCACTTGCTTCAAAATGCGGCTTTCCGGGTCCATTGTAGTCGTCCACAACTCTTCCGGATTCATTTCTCCGAGTCCCTTATATCGTTGTATATTTATACCCCTTAATTTTGGCGCCTCGTCTTCTTGCGCCTCTTCTTCGGTTTCCTCTTCCGTAATTTCCGCCTCTTGCGCTTTTTTTGCTTTTTTATCGGGCAACTTGTAGTTCTTTCTGAATTCCTGAACGACTCCGTCTTTTTCCGAGTCGCTATAAGCGTATTTAACGGACTTTCCAGATTGAACCTTGTAAAGCGGGGGTTGAGCTATGTAAAGATAGCCGCTTGAAATCACTTGAGGAAAGTATCTGTAAAATAGAGTCAGAAGCAATGTTCTTATATGCGCTCCGTCCACATCCGCGTCCGTAGCTATTATTACGCGATGATATCGAAGTTTGCTTACATCGAACTCCTCCGCTATCGCCGCTCCAAGCGCTATAATCAATGCTTTTATCTCCTTTGACGCAAGCATTTTATCCAACCTGGCTCTTTCAACATTAAGTATCTTCCCTCGAAGCGGAAGTATCGCTTGATACCGCCTATCTCTGCCCTGTTTGCTTGAACCGCCGGCCGAATCTCCCTCCACTATGAATAACTCCGACTCTTCCGGCTCTCGAGATGAACAATCCGCCAGCTTACCTGGCAATGTCATCCCTTCAAGAGCTCCTTTTCTTATTATCGTCTCTCGCGCGGCTTTCGCGGCTTTTCTTGCCCTTGCCGAAAGTGTGCATTTTCCTATTATCTCACGGGCGTCTTGCGGATTTTTTTCGAGAAATTCCTGCAAGTATTCTGAAACCACCGACTCGACAGCACTTCTTGCCTCCGGAGTTCCAAGTTTTGCTTTTGTCTGGCCCTCAAACTGCGGATCTGGCAGTTTCACTGAAACGACCACTGTAAGCCCCTCTCTCACATCATCTCCGGTTAGTCCCTCGTCTTTAAGGAGATTGTTTTTTTTCCCGAAATCATTAAGCGCTCTCGTAAGCGCGGTTCTGAAACCGGTTATGTGGGAACCTCCGTCTTTTGTGTGAACATTATTCGCAAATCCCATCTCCATGCCTTGTATGTCATCCGTGTATTGAAACGCGACTTCAACCTGAATTCCGTCTTCTTCCTTGCTCGCATGAAAAATATTCCTGTGCTTAACTTCTTCATTTCGATTGAGATAATCGACATACGAAGGTATCCCGCCTTCGAAATAGAATTGGTAAATCCTTTCGGGTTTTTCTCTTTCGTCTATCAGCTTTATCCTTACTTTACCCGTAAGATACGCCTGCTGACGAAAATGATCCATCATTGTCTTCCAGCCAAATTTAATCTCCTTAAAAATTTCCAAATCCGGCTCAAAAGTTATGGATGTTCCGGAAAAACCTTTCGGGCATGTCCCGATTTTTTTGACCGGGCCTTTCGGAATTCCTTTGGAATACTCCTGGGCGTACATAAACCCGTCTCTGCATACTTCCGCCCTAAGGTATATTGATAGTGCGTTTACAACAGATACGCCCACGCCGTGAAGCCCTCTCGATATCTTGTAACCTTCTCCGCCAAATTTTCCTCCCGCGTGAAGAATAGTTAACACTGTTTCAAGCGTGGATTTTTTTGTTTGGGGATGCTTCTCAACCGGAATTCCTCTTCCGTTATCCGTTACATTGACCTGGTTATTCGGCAGTAATGTTACGACTATTTCGGTCGCGTACCCCGCAATTGCTTCATCGAGCGAGTTATCTGAAACTTCTTTTATTAAATGGTGCAGGCCTTCGGGCCCGGTTGAACCGATATACATACCAGGGCGTTTTCTAACCGGGTCAAGACCCTCCAATACCTGGATATCTTTCGCGCTGTAACTTGATTTTTTTGTTTTGTCTTTGCTTTGTGCCATACTTGAAAGTTAAAAAGAAAAATTAGCTATTTTCATTTTAGCTTGAGCTATCTTACTTCCCACCCTTTTTCGTTAATATTTTCATTTATCCCGTTCATTATACTATCCACCTCTTCGGAGGTCAAAGTGCGATCCTCGGACTGAAATATGAGATGAAAAGCTAAATTTTTCATTCCGTCCGGCAAGTTCTCGCCTTCATACATATCGAACAAATCCACATCGCGAAGAAGTTCGCCTCCCGAAGAATTGATTAAGTTCATAACATCAACTACTCTTACATCCCTAGGCGCCAATATTGCCACATCCCTCACAACATCTGGGTATTTGGACGGCTTTTGGTATATGTGCTCGTCCTCCGCTTCGTCCGCTATCTCGCCAAAATCAATCTCGGCGCAAAATACCCTGTTTTTTAAACTATATTCCGAGCAAAGAGCTGGGCTAACTTCCCCCATAAAACCGGCAAATTTACTGTCAATAAATATATTTGCTCTTCTGCCCGGATGCAAAAGAAACCCGTGGCGCTTTTCGTCTTCCGAGGAAAAAGCTGGGTCGAAATAGAAATCGGTAATTCCGAATTTTTTTAGGACATCATCGAGATACCCTTTTAACCTGTAAAAACCGATGCTCTCGAAATCATTAAGAGCGATGATAATATTTTCTTTTTCTTCATTGCCGCAAAAAACTTTTCCTGTTTCAAAAATTTGCGCTGTTTCTCCGTATCTTGAATTACGCGCCATGTTTTTAAGAATGCCCGGGATTAGCGACGGGCGCAAAAATCGAAATTCGTCACTCACCGGATTCGCTAATTCTCTAATCTCAAACCCAAAACCCGAAATTTCGTCTCGGGAAATCAGCGAGTAATTGTAAACCTCGGAAAATCCGGCGTCTCTCAAAATTCCACGCGCCATTCGACGCCACAATACGCGATCGTTGCGATATGGCGTAATAAGAATACCTCTGGGCGGATCTCCGTTTATATTCTCATAGCCGTATATACGGCCGATCTCTTCTACCAAATCTTCGCGAATGTTGAGATCTAAACGGTAATCTGGAACTTCTACCGATAATTCCCCGGCAAACCCGCCCGCCTTTTTATCGCTTTCTCTCAATGCCGAAACCGTACAGCCCAGCCGTTTAAGAATAACCCTTACTTCGTCTTCTGGAATATTTACTCCAAGAAGACCGTTAATGTACCCGTACGATAAACTCACGCGCTTTGGTTTTGCGGGATCGCTGTAGATATCTATCTTCTGAACAATTTTCGCGTCCGGATTTGTCTCCATTAAAAGTTCCACGCCCCTTCTAAGCGCTTTCACGGGGAGATTAGGGTCAAATCCGTGCATATATCTCATCGCGGCATCAGTCCGTAATCCAAGATATTGGCTTGAACGGCGTATATGCGCGGCGTCGAAAATAGCCGCCTGCAAAACAATCGTTTTTGTGTCTTTATCTATTTGAGTATTCGCCCCGCCTTTGATTCCGGCAAGATCGATCAGCCGTTCCGAATCTTCGATTATTAAAGTTCGATCGTCCAGCTCTCGTATTTCTCCATCTAGGGTCTCAACCTTTTCTCCCGCTTTAGATAGCCGCACTGTCATTTCCGAACCCTTGATCTTTTCGAAATCAAAAGCATGCAGTGGCTGGCCGAGTTCCCATACTATGTAATTCGTTACATCAACTACATTGTTTATCGGCTTTTGTCCCACAGACTCCAATCTCCCTTTTACCAGATCCCGCGACTCCGTTATTTTTACTCCCTCAATCACATACGCTGAATATCTACGGCATAGGTCGGTATTTAATATTTTTACGCTCAAAACTTCCTTGTCTTGTCCGTCTTTGGGTTCATTTCCAAGCGCCGGCAAAGATGCCATCTCTAATACAAACAGCGCCGCGCATTCCCTTGCCAAACCATAATGGCTCAAGCAATCGTGGGCTCTATTGGGCAAAATATCAATCTCTAACAAATAATCGCCGTTTTTCTTTTCCACGCCCTCGACTTCAAAAGAATGCATAGTCAAAGCATCCGCCAATTCATACGGTTCTGGTAACGCCTTTTTGAAATAAGATTGTAGCCAGTTGTAGCTAAACTTCATTGAATTTTGAATTTATAATTTCCGAATCGAAAATTTTTCCTGGGCTGGTTTCAAAATTTAGTTGCCTTAATTTGCCGCAAACTGAAATCCGGACATTAGAATTGCCGCAAAAATTTTAAATCCCCGCCATAAAACAATCTAATGTCGTCAATCTTGTATTTCATCATCGCAATCCTATCGATTCCGATGCCGAAAGCAAAACCCTGCACTTCGTTCACATCGTAACCGACAGCTTTGAACACATTTGGATGGACCATCCCCGCCCCCATCACTTCCAGCCATCCGGTCTTACTGCATACCGGGCATCCTTTAGCATCGCAGTTTGCGCAACTCATCATAACCTCAAACCCGGGCTCCACAAAAGGAAAATACGCTGGCCGCAACCTTGTTTGCACTTTTCCGGCGAATAACCCTTTCAAAAACTCGCCTATAACCGCCTTAAAATTCGCCACGGTTATATTTTTATCCACCATAAGACCTTCGAGTTGATGAAACTGTATATCGTGTGAAGCATCCGATGCCTCATGCCTGAACACGCGCCCAGAAGTTATTATCCTTAACGGCGAATGGTGCGTTTCCATATATCTTATCTGCACAGGCGAAGTATGAGTCCGTAAAAGTAAATTTTGATTTTCAGTTTCGGATTCCCGATTCTCCGGTGCCAACCAGAATGTATCCCACATATCTCTTGCCGGATGATCCTCTGGAATATTCAAAGCATCGAAATTATACCATTCCGTTTCAACTTCCGGCCCCTCTACTATTTCAAAACCCAAAGAAGTGAAAATTTCATTCATCCTATCCTGAACCTTAGTCAGCGGATGAATATGCCCCATTTCAATCTTTACGCCCGGAGCGGTAATGTCAATAATCTCGCTTTCCAAACTGCTTTCTATTTCTTTTCGTTTTAGGTATCCGGCCCTTTCGACAACAGCCGCGTCTATTTCTCTTTTCAATCTCTGAAGTTCCGGAGCTTTTGCTTTTCTTTCGTCCGGCGGAAGATCCTTTAGCGCTTTTAACTCGACATTAAGAGACCCGTTTTTACCCAGGTATTTTTTATGCGCCGCGTCTAATTCTTTGAGGTTTGACTTGGACAGTATTTCTTTTTTTATTTCGTCGATATCCATAGGATAAAAACTTCGCTTCTAATTGAAAATATATCCTAAATCCCGCTACGCATCCCTCTAAATATCCTCAAATCTTTAATTTCCATTTCTGGCTGAATTTTTAGCTTGATACGCGAACATCATCTCCATCCCCACGACAAGCATAACCAAAGCCGATGCGTTTCCCAGATTTAAGACAAGAAATTTTTGCAGTAATACCATGGATAGAACTACAAGCCCTAGAAAAATTCCTCTTCTTAAGAAAACCGTGTATTCGGCTTTTTTATTCCCGAATTTCGCAATAACAGCCCCGCAAATGCTGAATATTCCCGCTAGCGATAAGAACATCGCGGAAAAAAACATAAAAATCACGGTTCCGCTAGCCAGAAAAGGGTCTGAAAAAAATAGCAAACCCAAAAAGGGAACAACTGAAAAAGATGTAAGTACGGAGAGAAAAATGAAATCCATGACCGTATTTTACCTTATTTTTGAAGCCCGAACAAGTATTTAGATCTTCGTCGCATTCCCGAATAAGCTCCCCAACTCATAAATTTATCGAAAATAAAAACCCGAATTTTAATCCGGATTTTAGTTGGATTCTTTCAGGGATACATATTCCGTAATTATAGTTTCGATAGCCCTCTCGCCTCTTAGCGCGCGCACTGTTGACGCTTGAACCATATCAGCTCCGGCGCATTCATACTCGATGACATCCAGACCACGCTGTACCCCTCCTATCGCCATTATGCCCTGATTTGGACGCAAAATTCTTCTGAATATACTTACGAATGAAATGACTATGGGCTTCATAATCGGTCCGCCCATACCTCCCACCAATACTTGCTTATCCTCAACTTTTGTGCGAATAGCCGGCTCCCCGTTTTCCTTAAAAATCAAAACATTCCCGAGGGTGTTACAAAGCGTAACAATATTCACATTTAAGTCCCTTAGAAGTTCCGCCATATTATACGCGTAAGAACTTTCAAAAATATTGCATTCGCTAAGATCCGCCTTTATTTTCAACCCTCGAAGAGATGCCTCAAGATCTTCTTTCTGGCCAATGTCGATAAATGGCGAGAGCTTAACATCAACCGGAATGCTGACATTTCCCATAACACCGCGTACGATTTTTTCGGTTGTTCCAAGCGAATGGCAAAATAGCTCATTTCCGTCGTGTACATTCGGACAGGAAAGGTTGAGCTCCACCCAATCGGCTCCGCAATCTTCAACAAGTTTTGCGAGCTCCACAAACTCTATGTCGCTAAACCCGGCAATATTTACTCCGATCGGCTTTCCCGCCGTACGAGATATTTTAACCATTTTTGGCAGAATTGCTTCAAGACCAGCCATCCCGGGATTTGGCATCCCCAAAGCGTTTACGCTTAATTCCGGAATGTCAAAATACGCCGTATCGCCCGGATTTCCCGATCTTGCCATTTTTGTAAACGCGCCTACAACAATCCCCGACGACAACGATTCGGCAAGCGTTACCGCTTCATCTAAACTTTTGCAATTCACTCCCGGTCCGTTCATTACCGGATGCGCAAATTTCATTCCCGCGATATTTCTTTCGTAGTTCACGCGCCGTACTCCTTTACCGCCGCATTCAATAATTTTCGGATCTCCTGTTTAAGCCGCGCATTTTTTTGAACAAAGAATTCAAGCCAAACCGTCGTTTTGCCTTCCTTGCGCCTCCTTACTCCGATTATGTCGAATCCGCAATCTTCGAGTATCGCTTTGAATTCGTCCTCCCCGTAATATGCAAAGAATCTTTTCCCGTTTTGCGACCAGTCCTTGCCTTCATCAATCATTTCTCCCTCTCCCTCCTTGAGCACAATCAAACCAACGGCTTTCTTTTTTAGCTTGTTTCGTATTCCCAAAAGAACCTTTCTTATATTTTCCTTCTCTATATGCAAAAGTGAAGCTACCGCCCAAAATCCTTCGAATGATTCGTCTCCGAAGGGCAAATTCCGTATGTTAGCCAGCATAAATTCTCTTTCGGGATTCAACAATCTTGCTTCCTCGAGAAGCCCTTCCGAAAAATCAACGCCGACATACTCATACCCAGCTTCCGTGAAAACTTTACAATCCCTTCCAAATCCGCAACCCAAATCCAAAATTTTTCCCTTTTTCCCAACCAAACGGTCCAATTCCCAGCTGAATATCGCGAATTCGCAAAGCCAATAATCACGATCCTGATGCGTCTTCATCCACTGCCCTCCGGATTGATTATAGGTATCTCTTGTTATTTTCTCATTATCGCTATAGCGCATGACCCCACTCCTTGATTTGAAATAACCTTTCGTTTAATACCATACTATACGCAAAATAAAAAGCCGCGATGCTGGCTTGAAAATATGCTAGAGGAAATCTTTTCGCTACTTTATCTATCCGTTTACCTTTCTTAATTCTAACCGCGCCTCTTCAATAAATACTTTTTGAAAACATAAGAAAATGCGATTCCCGTAAAAACCAGCACTCCCGCCCAGATAAAAATGCCTTTTACCGTCGAGAAATCAACATTTTGAAACACCACCGCGAAAGCTAGCACGGGAATCGCGCTGAATACCGATGTTATAAAAAAGTATTTTTTGAAATCAATAATTGTTAGCCCGTAAGCGTAAGATACGATTTCAAAAAACGCGAATCCGAAAAGACGGCTTAAAATTAAAATTCGGGTTCCGGACTTTTCCGTAAATTCATCGATTTCTTTCATTCCCTTAGACCCGACAAGTCTCAATATCACGCCTCTGCCAAATTTTCTCGCTATGTAAAAGTTAATTACGGAACTGATGACGCCACCTATGTAATTGTAAAACATCGCTTCGTAGATTCCGAAAACAGCGACGCTCGCTAGTAGCACCGGCATAGCCACAACAGGCGCGAAAATGTGTGAAAGTATAACATAGGCAATAACTACTAACGGCCCAAGTATTCCAAACTTATCGATTATCTCCCTAAACTCTTCGGAGGTCATTTGTTGTATGGCGAGTGACGACACTATCCATACAAAAATTATTACCGCGCTTATTTGAAAAAATTTCGATATTACGGATTTTGAGATTTTCATAATTGCGCTACTTTAACTCTATCAAAAAATCGCCTTCTTGGCGACCACTATAAGCTACATTGAAATACGAATAGAAAAAATTAATCTTAAAAATTTGTAACGCCGAAATTAGGACTGCCGCGCTTGAACCAGTTTCGATAAATACTTTGAAACTGCGGGGACGGCCGGACTTGAACCGGTGACCTCCACAGTGACAGTGTGGCGCTCTAACCAGCTGAGCTACGCCCCCACGACCGCAGTTTCAAAGTATTTATCTTTGTATTTCCAGTTTGGTGGCTGTGAGTGGAATCGGACCACTGACCCTGCGCTTATGAAACGCATGCTCTAACCACTGAGCTACACAGCCCTACGCGGCTTAGTGGAGTCGGAAATGTTGCGGGGGAGGGAATTGAACCCCCTTTATCAGGGTTATGAGCCCTGCAAGATACCATACCTTCCCCCCGCGGCGAACGCCTAAATTGAAAAAGGAATTATCCCGACGATTTATTAAAACCATGCACATTCAGCAAATATTCTAACTTATCAAAGATAAAATATCAAGCTTAAAGCTCTACAGAGTCAATCCGGTTTCCCTAAATATATCCTTATAAATTTCGAATACCCGCGCCACAACTTCTTTGCTTGGCTTGTATCTAGGATCTTCTTCCAAAAATTTTCTGACCTTATGCGCCCGCCATGCGTCTTCAAGCGTTGGAAACTGATCTAAATGCACATTTTCAAGGCGTTTATCCATAGTGTCACCTAAATATCCCACCTTTTTCAAAATCTCGTCCAGCATATTATCGGCATCTATTATCGCGGCTTTCCAGCGCAAAGAATCGCCTGACTCCAAAGAACGCTCGATTAACATCCATCTCTTCGTCATTTTTTTCATTGGTATGTAACTTGCGTTCCAAGCTCTAATTAAGTGTCTAAGATGTCGTTGCATACCGCCTCCTCTTTTTAACAAAATTACCGTCGAGACAAGGAAAAACAAGGAAACTATACCCGAAAGAACCTGAAAAATAACGAATATGGTTGATTCAAAAAAATATGCCGGATTGTTTAATATAAGTTGTATCTCCTGCTCTGGGCTCATTTGCTATGTTTAATTTCAATTAAAAATTATTTTTACAAACCCTATAAATTTTCGTAAAGTTTAGCTATTTCAAGAATTTCAAAGTCGCCGCCCTCTCTTCCGATTATCTGAAAACTAATAGGCAATTCCGACCCGCCCTCTTTAACCCAATCGCAAGGCAGAGTAATCGCGGGCAATCCCGCGAGGCTTGCTCCGACAGTAAAAACATCTGACAGGTACATCAAAACTGGATCTTTCGATTTGTCCCCGAATTTGAAAGGCACGCTGGGAGTCGCTGGTGTCATTATAACATCCACTTTCGAAAATACATTCACAAAATCCTGTTTTATAAGAACGCGAACTTTCTGGGCTTTCAAGTAATAAGCGTCATAGTATCCGCTCGAAAGAGTGTGCGTGCCAAGCATTATCCTGCGGCGAACCTCTTCGCCAAATCCATATCTTCTTGTTTCTTCGTATGTATCAAATAAACTATCTGCTTTCGCTCTTTGCCCGTACCTTATCCCGTCGTATCTTGCGAGATTCGCCGAAACTTCGGAAGGCATAATTATATAATAGACCGCCAAGCCGTACTCTGTATGAGGCAAACTAACCTCTTCCACTTTTACTCCGTTTTCTTCATACTTTTTTATCGCTCGCTCCACGGCTTCTTTCACTTTATCATCAATTCCCTTTCCAAAATATTCCTTAGGCACGCCCACGCGCAAATCTTTTATTTTTTCGCTCAACTCACTAATCGGATCTTCGAATCTTTTGGCGCTTTCTTTGTCTGATCTAAAATCCATATCGAAAGATGTCGCGTCAAGCTTGTCCTTTCCCCTAATCACATTGAAAACCGCCTTCACATCATCCACGCTGGCGCCTATCGGTCCTATCTGGTCCAAAGAAGAAGCCATAGCTATAAGACCGTAACGGGAAACCGCGCCGTATGTCGGCTTGAAACCGACAGTGCCGCAAAACGCCGCCGGCTGACGAATTGATCCGCCCGTGTCCGAACCAAGGGACAGAGCGCACATACCTGCCGCCACCGCGGCCGCCGAACCTCCGGACGATCCTCCGGGAACTCGGCTTAAATCGCAAGGATTTTTTGTCGGTCCGTACGCGGAATTCTCGGTTGAAGAACCCATGGCAAATTCGTCTAAATTCGTCTTGCCCAAAATTATAGCTCCCGCTTCGCGAAGTTTTCGTATTACCGTGGCGTCATAAGGAGCTCTATAATTCTCGAGCATTTTAGATCCGGCGGTACATTTGAATCCCCTCGCTAAAATATTATCTTTGACAGCTATTGTTACACCCCCTAATAACCCTATGTCTTCGCCGTTATCAACTTTTGAATCTACGCTATCCGCTTGCATCATCGCCTCTTCTTCGTTTATATCCAAATACGCGTGTATCTCGCTGTCCTTTTCTTTTATCACATTTAGGTATTCTTTTACCGCATCCCTAGCCGAAACCTCCCTGTCTTTAATTTTTTTTTGCGTGTCATTTATCAACGACATAAAAAATAAATTGCTAATTGTTATTTATTCAATATCTGATCCACTTCTATGTACCCATTTCTTGTTTTAGGCGCCATATTCATAAGGATAGCGCGGTCCGGATGCGCCCCCAGCGCTGATTCTTTATCGGACGAATTTTCGCGGAATCCGTTTTTGAAACTCGCGCCCGCGATTCCGACTTCAGATTTTATTTCCGAAACATCCACTTCTTTTAGCTTATCCACATATTCCAAAACTGACTCCAAGCTTGCTCGGAACTTTTCAACCTCGTCTTCGCCAATCCCTATTCGCGAAAGACCGGCTATATGCTTAACAAGATCATTATCTATCATTTTTTAACGGATTGTTATAAAGCCGCCATCCATGAATGTAAATTTTTATCATGAAATCGCAAGCTCCTTAATCCCTCCTTTTAATTTGCCATATCTATAAATTGCTTTTCGCTTATAACTTTTACTCCCAATAATTTCGCTTTGTCGTATTTGGATCCGGGATTTTCTCCGGCAACGACATAATCTGTTTTTGCCGATACCGACCCTGAAGCGTCTCCACCGAACATTCGAACCTTTTTCTCCGCTTCTTGTCGAGTTAATATCTTTAGCGATCCCGTAAACACGAATGTCAACCCTTTAAGTTTTGTCCCGATCCTTTCGGGTTTTTTTATCCTCACACCCTTTTTCAAAAGCGATTTTACAAAACTAGAATTGTTTTTATCGCTAAACCATTCTCGTATTTCGCTGGCTACAACATTTCCCACATCGGGTATCTTTTCCAGATCCTCTAAACTTGCCTTTTCCAAATTTTCTATACTCCCGAAATATTGAGCCAAGTGTTCCGCGGTTTCCTCGCCGACATGTCGTATGCCAAGCGCGTTTATGAAGCGAGCTAGTGTTATACTTTTTGAATCCTCTATCGCTCTTACTGTATTTGACGCTGATTTTTTCTCGAATCTTTCCAGCGTCATTAAATCTTCCTCTGCTATGTCAAAAAGGTCAGGGGGTTCGGAAATAAGATTGTTCTCGGCAAGCTGGTCTATTATTTTTGGACCTAATCCATCTATATCGAATGCCTTTTTGGAAACAAAATAATGCAGATATTCACGGGAACGAGCGGCGCAATTCTTATTGGGACAACGGAGCACAACCTCTCCCTCGGGTCTCGCAAGATCGTTCGCGCATACCGGGCATTTAGCGGGCATAGTGAAATTTTTTTCCTTTCCCGTTCTCAACCCCTCGATAACTCCCACCACATCTGGTATCACATCCCCCGCGCGTTCGACTATAACGGTATCGCCTATTTTTACCCCTAAACGCTTTATTTCGTCCTGATTATGAAGCGTTGCTCTTCTGACTTTAACCCCGCCTATATTCACGGGGGTAAGATGTGCTATGGGAGTCAAAGCACCCGTCCTGCCTATATGAACTTTTATATCTTCTATGATCGAAATTGTCTGCTTTGGAGCGAACTTCAAAGCTCTTATGCCCCTCGGGCTTTTGCCTGCAACTCCCAGCCGCGAAAATAATCTGTTATCATTTACGCTTACCACTACGCCGTCAATGTGGAACGGCAAGGAATCTCGCTTGCTTGAAGCATCCGTCCAAAAATCTATGACTTCGCCGGTGTTTTGACAAATTTTTGCGAGATCGTCTGTTTTGAATCCAAGCATACGGGCGATCTCATGCTCCTCGCTGTGATTGGTCTGGCCTGCGTCGCCAACTATGTCATACGCTAAAAATTTTAAATTTCTCGAAGCTGTAAATTTGGGATCAAGCTGTCTCACCGATCCTGCCGCTAAATTACGCGGATTCGCGTATTCTTTTTCTCCTTTCTTTTTTTGCTCCCGGTTTACCTCGTCGAAGGTCTTTTTGTCCATATAAACCTCTCCCCTCATTTCAAATATTCCGTTCCGAAATATTTTTTTCAGCTCCCTTTTAACATTTACGCTTATAGCTCCTTCGCCGATTGAAAGGGAAAGCGGTATGCTTTTAATGGTTTTTATATTTTGGGTCACATCTTCCCCGATTTTTCCGTTTCCCCTAGTCGCCGCCCTGATAAGTACGCCGTCATTATAAATCAAACTAATGGCAAACCCGTCTATTTTAAGTTCGCAAAAATACTCAAATTTATCATCTAAAACCAGCCGTTTTATGTGGGACTCCCATTCCCCGACTTCTTTTTTGGAGAACACATCATCTATGGAAAGCATCGGCGAAGAATGCTCGACTTTCTCAAATTTTTCCAACGGTTCTCCTCCAACTCTTTGAGTCGGAGAATCCTTTGTTATAAGCTCGGGGAATTCTTCTTCCAATTTCTTTAGTTCGTTTTTCAGTAAGTCCAAAGCCGCATCGGAAATTTCTTCTCTATCAAGAACATGATACAGATAACGGTGATGGTTGATAACCTTTTTTAACTTCTCTATGCGCTTTTTCGCTTCTGCCTTGGTCAAGATGGTAAATTCGCAGATTTAAGATTCGAAATTTAACTCTCAAGAATTGAATATTCCCGCTAAAGCTATTTCTTTGGTTAAATCCTGCACCTTAAATCTCAAATTTTAATCAGTAGCTAACTTCGACCGCCCTCCGCGTATTGCCGAATTCTCCCGTAGATTTTACACAGTAATTAGATGCCGCGCAAGTGCTTCCGTCCGGTTTCGTCGCCCCTGAAGGAGTCACAACAACCGAATAACTTGCCCCGTTCGTAAGAGTTGTATCCGGTATTGATACTGGCGCGTATCTTCTCATTAAAACCTTTTCAATGCCAGTATCGGCGGCGAAAAACGCGATTACATAATCGCCGGCATCTCTTGTAAAACCCAATTCCCGCAGTACAAGCGTTGAAATTCCAAGGCCCATCGCGAGAATACTGCTCAATAAAAGCACCGCAATAACCACCGCTATGCCTTTTTCGTTAGAATTTGATGTCATGGCACATCTATATTTCTTGCCGAAATTGTCGTCTGGACTTCTATGCTTAGATTGTCTTCCGGCCTCTGACCCGAAGTTTCGGCTTCAATAATAACTGTAACCCTTGGCTGTTCGCCGTCGTCTGATTCGCGTCCATCTACTGTAAATTCAAGGCTGTTGATAATGATATCATCGGAAGTCATATCGGAAAATGATTCCCCGTCATCCGGCCTTATCTGTATTTTTTCTCCGGCTAACTGGTATGTTATGCAATCCCCATCGTAACTGATGAAACTTATGTCCGAAGCGCTCTCGGTAAACATCGAGTCCGCGCTTCCCGTGCATGATCCGGCAATATCTTGTTGCGCCAAGCGTATTTGACGCGACATAAATTCAATCGCGAACCTAACATTATCAATAAGGTTTTGACGAGCTATCGTGTTTCGTTGCCCCCTTACGCTCATAAGAAAAAATCCTCCAATCGCAATAGCGACAATTGAAAATACCGCGAGAGACACCAGTATCTCGACTAATGAAAAACCCTTATTGTTATTTTTTTTGAAAAATTTCGGCGAATTGAAACCTGTTTTAAGAAATTTCATTATGCAAATTGACTGATAAACATTGCAAATTGCGGCGCGGCGCACAATTTGCATGCTTAGAACTAAAACTATTCCCAATCATACAGCAGTTCTTCCGTCTCAAATGATTTTCCGCGCCAATCCACTATGCTTTTTACCCGCATAAATATATCTCCGTCATCATCGCTGTCATACGAAATCTCCAAATGGCGCGAAAATATCCCTCCGGAGCTATGCTTATAATTTGAACCGTCCCAGGGCAATTCCCAATCGTCCGGATCGGAATTTTCCGATATTGAAGAGCTGTCAAAATTTACGGTTGCCAATATCGGGCAATTGGATGTGTCGAGCGGCGAGGTAGAACATCCTGATTTATCAAGTCCCTCGTTCCAATCCTTGTCCTGTATCCAGTTTGTATTCCGTATATTGTGCGTCACTTCTATGCCCTCTTGAGCCAATCCTGACGCGATCAACTGCTGTTGTATTTGCGTACCCGAAATAACCAAACGATTTATGAGCGCCAGCATTCCGGAAATGCCCACGGCCAAAACAAAAACCGCTATCGAAAGTTCTATTAAAGTAAATCCTTTGTTGAACTTGGCTTTAAGCATAAATTATTCGAGTATCCGTAAATTCGCGAGAGATCACGGGGACGCGATACAATTCTTTAACGCAAATGCGATCTAATCCGCGGCTAATCAACATCCACACTACCTCCCGAAGTTATGGTAATAGACCTGCCTCCGGTTATGACAACTCTCACGCTTGTCCCGGGCGGAGGATGAAACGATATCAGGGGGTTTGGAGGCGCAAAAAGTATATTCGCGTCGTTTTTTGAGGAATTACCTATAAGAATATCAGTTATTACTATTTCGCCCTCAAGTTCAAAACTTTTCAAATCTTCCCCGGAACTGAATTTTTTGTTTTTTGGTCCGCCGTTTACCCCGTCTCCAAAAATCAATATCCGGCTTGGGGATTTATCCACATATACTCCGTACGCGCATGGTTTATCTGCCGGGTTTCCCGTGCAATTCAGAGCAAGGCCGCTCAAAGCCATATTCTGCGCTTCTCTAAAAACCTGCGCTATGGTTTGCGCCGATCTTACCTCCGCGTATTGAGAAGAAGAACTCCTATAACTTGCGAGTCCTATGCTAAAAATTATGCTCACAATGCCGATTGAAATAATCAATTCTACGATAGTAAACCCCTTCATTGCGTTTTAACTCGCAGGATTTGTAGCTTTCTAAAAACCTAGGAGTCCAAAATACCATTTTATTATTTCATCTCCCCAAAACATCGCGGTAAATGTTCCGGTAACCAAAAATGGCCCGAATGGAATCTCGCTTTTTAATACCTTTTTACCGGTCATTAAAAGCGCTATCCCTATTATAGCACCCAACACCCACGCTCCAAATAGGCCCACAATTATAGATGGCCAACCAAGGAAAAAACCCATAAAGAACGCGAATTTCACATCTCCGAATCCAAGGCCTCGACCCTTTGTAATTAAAAAAATTGAAAGGAAAAACGCCAAAGCCCCCGCAGCGGCGAGAAAAGAATAGAGAAGCGGTTTCAAAACCTCAAATTCAAGATTTGAAATCCCAGACAAATCCCAATTTATAAAACTCCAAAAATCGAAAAGTTTATAGCAAATAACGAGAATTATCGCGGGGTACAAAATTTTATCGGGTATGATGTAGTGTTTCAAATCATACGCGAAAATAACTATCATCATGCTCAAAACAGCCCAAAGATATAAAATATTCAAAAATTGAAAAGCTAACAGTTTAGTGAATATTGAAAATTCCAAAGCCCATCCGAAGTCCTGCCATATAGCTGGAAAATTAAAAACTACAACCATTAAAAATAAAATTCCCCCAGCACCCTCTACAAGGGGGTATTGCATGGAAATACGGTGTTTGCACCTCCTGCATTTTCCTTTTTGTATAAGGAAACTGAAAATCGGCACAAGTTCGTACCATTCCAAAATATGCCCGCAGTGCGGGCAATGAGAACGCGCTTTAACAATCGGTTCTTTCGTGTGAAGCCGATAGATAATCACATTCAAAAAACTGCCTATAAACGCGCCTAATATAAATATGGCCGTGTAACAAAAATATGGAAACATATTCTTGCCTTATTCTACCACAAAAGCGTCCCACGAAGAGTGGAACGCTTTTCAAATTCCATGAATCCGATCAATATTACGGCTGTAAACAAAACGCTGGATCAGTGCAAACGCACCCAAATACATTGGCGGTGTCAACATCGCCTGCTAAAGCGCTGTGTGTTGTATCCTCTAGCGTAGCAACTAAAACATAGTTCTGATCATCGGCTATTGCCTGATCGTAAAAATAATTGTTACTACCAGGATCTGCCGGCAAACCAGGCACATAAGAAGGGGTTAAATCTCCCACTAAACCAACATCAACAAAGTCCATGACGCATGTAGCATCGTCCCCATCGCCTGCCGGATACGCCCTTACATCATCGTAATATGACTCCAGTACGACCTGCATCTGCCTCATATCTCCGACTCTCTTTACATCTCTAGCTTTCTGCCTAGCGCTGTTCAAAGATACCAATACTATTGTGGCCAGAATTCCTATTATAGCTATTACGACTAATAATTCTATTAGCGTAAAACCCTTTGAATTCTTTTTTACTAATTTTTTAAACATTATTTTAAGCTCCCATGCCCCGCTTTTCTTCCGCAAAAGGAAGGTAATAAGCTAGGAATACAAGGAGCCAATTCACGACCTTTCTAAAATTTTAACTTTTCGAGTGGTAACCCTCGAATCACTCTTTATATATAATACAACAATCAGTAAATATGTTAAATGTGGATAAACTTGGCGTACCTATGAAGCACCTAAAATGTTCCCGCCATATTGTATATCGGGAGCATAACTCCCGCCACAAGCAGGCCAACCCCCAAACCCATGATGACCAGCATCAACGGCTCAATTAAAGATGTCAAACTGTCTATCGCCACATTAACTTCTTTCTCGTAGAAATCCGATATGGTATCCAAAACCATATCCAATTTTCCCGCTTGTTCGCCCACCGCGACCATCTGGCTCACCAAAGGCGGGATTTCATCGTAAATCACTAGTCCCTCGCCAAGAGACGCGCCTCTTTTTATGCTGTCGCGCGCGCCGTGCACGATTCTTCTGAATACTTCATTTCCGGTTACATCTCCGGCTATTGTTAAGGATTTTATTATCGGTATTCCTCCTTTTATCAGGGTTCCTAAGCTTTCGGAAAATCTAAAAAGATAAACTTTTTTCAAAATCCCGCCGAATACCGGTATTTTGAGCTTAATCCTATCCAATATTTGCCTTCCCGCTTCGGTCTGCCTGTACTTCCATACAAAAAACCCAATAACGGGGAGAAGCACAATCAGAACATACCACCTTGTCCTTAAAAAATCAGACGCTCCAACTATCACCCTCGTCAAAAACGGCAGATCTTGTCCCGACTCTTCAAAGATATCCTGAAGTTGCGGAATGACAAATATCATAATCATCAGCACAACCGTCCCAAACGCGAATGTAATAAAAGCCGGATAAATCATAGCTCCTTTTATCTTAGACGCGACCTGATATTCACGCTCGATATTATCCGCTAAATATACGAGGATCTCGTCTAATTTACCCGATACTTCTCCAGCTTTCACCATCTGTACATAAAACTCTGAAAAAATTTTTTTGTGTTTGCTTAAAGCATCGGAAAACGGCAACCCTCCCTCTACATCCGCCGCTATTTCAGAAACCTTTTCCCTAAAAACGGGGTTTCTTGTCTGGCGAGCTATAGTTCTAAGAGCCATAACCAACGGTATTTCCGAAGCGAACAGCGTTGTTAGCTGGCGACAAAAAATCACTATCTCTTTCTTCTTTACGCCCTGAAAAATCTTTATATTCCTTGAATAAATGGGGACATCCTGGCTTCTTTCAATAAGCGTAACTATCAGCCCGTGCCGCTGAAGAATTTCGGCGGCTGACTCTTTGCTTGTCGCTTCCACTCTCCCTTCCTGTATTTCCCCTTCTTTTGTTCTTGCTTGATAATTGAAAACAGACACCTGAAATTTTGAATGCCGACCTCTGGCTTATGCCAAAAAACAAACCATCTGCCAGTTGCCGACTATTAATTTATTTTCCAACCAAACTTCTCACTTCGCCCGCGTTTAGAGAATAGGTCTCTGCCGTCTCAAGAGATATGACACCGTCTTTTACCAAATTCGCCAGAGATCTGTTTAATGTCAGCATCCCCTGATCCGAGCTTGTTTCTATGACAAGATCAATCTCATGAATTTTCTTGTCCCTTATGAGATTCCTGATTGCGGAATTCACTATCATAATCTCGCACGCGGGCAAAAGTTCGCCTTCCATTGTAGGCACTAACCTTTGGGAAACGACACCTATGAGAGAAAGCGAAAGTTGAGATCTTATTTGATTTTGCTGTTCAGCCGGAAATGAATCTATTATACGGTGAATTGTCTGTGCGGCATTGTTTGTATGCAATGTCGCGAATACGAGATGCCCCGTCTCTGCCGCGCTTATAGCTGTCGCCATCGTCTCCGCGTCTCTCATCTCTCCCACCATCAAAACATTGGGGTCTTGCCTGAAAGATGACCTAAGGGCGCTGGAAAAACTTTTAGTATCCCTGCCCACCTCTCTCTGATCAATTATGCATCTGTCGGGGGTGAATATGTATTCTATAGGATCCTCTATTGTTATAATGTGGTCTTGCCTTGTATGGTTTATTTCGTCTATTAGAGCCGCGAGGGTAGTTGATTTTCCCTGGCCGGAAGGCCCAACGATGACAAAAAATCCCTGCGAAGGAGTCGTGAAACGATGCAATATGGGAGGCATACCCAATTCCTCAATCGTCCTTATTTTGGCGGGCACAAACCGCAAAGCGATAGACACGAATCCCGACTGGCAATAAACATTCACTCTGAACCTCGCCTTATCTTTGTAGACATAAGAAAGATCTACCTCTTTATACTCCTTAAATGTCTCCCTTTGATCTTCGGTTAAAAGCGACATACCGAGACCTTCCGCGTCTTCCTTGCTCAAAACTTCGTGCTTAACAAGCGGGGTAAGACGACCCGATACTCTCAATGTGGGCGGGCGACCGACCGATATGTGGAGATCCGAAGCCCCCTCATCTACTACTATTTCCAAAAGCTGGCTAAGTTTTTGATTGTAATCTGGCATAATATTGCGTTAGGTCTGGACCTTACGGGTTAAAACCCAAAACCTAAGAAGATTTATCTAGTATTTCCTTAACTTTCGCGACTACTTCCGTTGGCGTGTAATGAGCTTTTATGTAGTACGCTTCCGCTCCAAGCGACAATCCTTTCTTGACATTTTCTTCCTCTCCCAAATTAGACAAAATAACCACCGGAATATTTTTTACTTCAGGATCGTTTTTTAGAGAACGCAAAACTTCAAAACCGTTCATGTTTGGGATTACTATATCTAGCAGAATCAGATCATATTTTTTTTCTTTTGTTTTGGATATCCCAAGTATGCTGTCCGCCGCGACTTCTATTTCGAAATTCGCATCTCTAAATTTAGCCGCGTAAATTTCCGCCAGAAACGGATCGTCTTCGATTAGCAGTATATTCTTCATAAATTAAAATTTTAACATTAATTACGATGCGACTCTATTTAAGAAACGAACTCCCAAGATTGCCAGGAATCTAATTTTCCTCAACTACCCTTAGCACCTCCTCAATTGAAACCACGCCTCTTAATGCTTTTATTATTCCGTCTTGCAATAGTGTCGTCATTCCTTGCCGGTTTGCTTCACTTAATATGCTCATTTCGTTAGCTTCTTTATAAACAATCGCCTTCAATTCTTTCGTCATTGAAAACATCTCGAATATGGCTATTCTACCAATTGTACCTTTTCTCGCGCATCTCTCGCAACCTTTCCCGCTCCATAAATCGTATTCGTCTTTCAGTTTAACATTAAAACCAGCCAGCACATCTTCCTTTATCAACGACAACTCTCTGTTTACGAGCTTTGCTATATTATCGGGGGCTTTGTAAGAAAACCTGCAAAACGAGCATAGTTTTCTCACCAATCTCTGCGCTATCGCCAATTCAAGAGAACTAGGAATCAAAAACTGGTCAACTCCCATGTCTATCAATCTTGGTATCACTCCTATCGCGTTATTGGTATGTATTGTCGAAAATACTAAATGACCCGTGAGAGAAGCGTGCACCGCGAGCTGGGCAGTTTCAGTGTCTCGTATCTCTCCGACCATTATAATATCTGGGTCCTGCCTTAAAATATGACGAAGCCCAGAAGCGAAAGTATACCCGATCTCCTGTCTTATTTGGGATTGATTCACTCCTTCGATCGTATACTCGATAGGATCTTCTAAACTCACGACATTGTAAGATTCCCTCTCGACGGAATTCAAAGAAACATAAAGCGTTGTCGATTTTCCCGATCCCGTAGGGCCGGAGATAAGAACCATTCCGAAAGGTTTTGTTATTGCTTGCTTTATCAAATCCGCGTTCCTTCCCCACAGGCCCAGATCCTCGAATCCGTTTATATTAGATGACGGATCCAAAACCCTAAGCACCACTTTCTCGCCCATTCTTGTAGGAAATGTCGATACTCTGAAATCTATGGTCTTTCCGTTCATATCCGTGGCAAATCTGCCATCCTGCGGCATACGCATTTCATCTATCCTTAAATTTGAAAGCACTTTTATTCGCGAAACTATGGCGCTGTGTATTTTTGACGGAAGGAGCAAACTCGCGTGCAATTTCCCATCGACCCTGAACCTCACCTGCGTGCGATCCGGACTTGGTTCTATATGTATATCGGACGCTTTACCTTCCACGGCATGCTTCAAAATCACAGCGACCATCTTTGTAACCGGCGCTTCTTTCACCATTTCCGGAAGAAGCCGATCTACCGCGGACATCTTTTTTTTCCCGCCTTTTGTTTCTTCTTCTTCAAATTCCTCGAGCGCTTCCTTTATCTGCGACCTTAAATTTCTGTATTGATTCAACACATGCTGGTAGGTGTCGTAGCTTATAACATACAGCTCGAGAGATTTATTGCCACCCAGAGTTATGAACCTGACTGCCTCGCGCGCCCTGTAATCTTCCGGATTTAACATTCCTATATGAACCTTGTCTTCGCTGAACCCTAGCGGCACAATTTTATACTGCGTAACCGCCTCTTCCGGTATTTGCTTTAATATATTGGGGGAAATTTGGGTGGCATCTTTCTTCGAAACTACGGGCAAACCGGATAATTTTCCTTTTATTTCAAGTATCAAATCCCCAGAAACTCCGGCATTGTCAAGAATCGGCTCTATCGAATCGCTCGATCCCTTCATTTTTTCGTAAATCTCGTCTCCAAGCTCTTTTGAAATAAGGTTCTGCTTTTCCGCCTCTTTTAAGATTTTCTCATCGAATTTGTCCATTTGATTTGTTTCGCGGTTTGAATCGCAAACTGCGAAATATTCGTACGATATTTCCGTCACGCAAAGATTATGACTATCTTATGCGCTAAAAACTCGATATTTCAATACCTGGAAAAGGGTTCAGGCCTTCCCGTTTGTATGTCTGTGGAAATTCGAGAGTACGGATTTAATTCCAGGAAACGCCGGTCTGCCAAAATATCGATATTGAGTTTCACTTCCTTCAAGACCCTGCTCGCCCGTACTGCGAAATCCACGCTGATTTCGGGCTCGATCTTTCTAAAAAATCCGAAGTATAAAACAACCACTCCGATAAACACGGACCCCACTAGAAACAATGCTAATTTCTTTTGCCTTTTCCTTTTTTGAATAAAACTTGCCATAAAATTACCGTACTTAAGGTTTGTAATATACTTTTAAGGTTATAGATACCGACAGAGCTCCGTCACCGCCCGTAAGTCCGCCTTGAACCCCGAGAATTATTGAATTTATGTCAGCTATCCTCAACGATTTTTCGGTTTTTTGAATAAAATCTTTAACAGACGCGTAACTTCCTACGGCCGTTATCGTTATTCCGGCATTAGAAAACATATCCTCGCCCTTATCCGGTTTTTCGCCGCTCGCATCTTCGGATAATTCCGCCACAGTATCCCCTATAACGATGTTCTCCGTTATAAGCCCGGACGAAGAAAGCATTGAGTATATGTAAAAATATAAATTTGCAAGATCAACATTTTTAGGCAATGCTTTATCCAATTGATCTAAATCGTACGCGTTTATGTTTTCGTATCTTTTTATCTCTTTTAATATGCTGGCCACGCGGGCTTCCACCTGCGTCTTTCTTTGCTTGTTTATCTCGACTTCATCCCTCAAATCCTGGAATTCGCTATATTTTGGGTAAAGCAATCCCCAAAATATAAAAATCCCCCCAAGAACCAGCGATATTATTACCATTAACTTTGTATCCATTTTAGGCAGATGACGGAGCTTCACCGCGCCGCGACATTTATTTGTAAATGCTTTCGTTAACTTTGAAAGATACGGTAAAAACAACTTCCCCTCCAAATTCCAAATTCACATTCGTTATGCTAAGATCGCTTACATCCTTGCTCCGCTCGAAAGCAATAATCTGCTCCCCTAGGGTCTTATAATTTTCAGTTACTCCGCTCATAATCAAGGAGCCGTCTTCCGCGCCGAATTCAAACGCGTTGAATGACGCTCTTTTATGCGTCAGATCCTCCACTAACTTAAAAACTTTGGAGTTTCTTGTGTGGTTATCCAGTAAAAATTTTAACGCGTCCAATCTTCCGGAAAACGCCTCCATTTCCGCTTTTTTGTCCAAATCAACTTGCTTCTCCACTCCATCTATTTCCCCGATGATTTTTAACGACTCGTCTTTTATTTGGATGTTATAAAAATACAGTATCCCGAATAACGACAAGAACGCTAAGATTGGCAAAAAAGACATAGCGACATACAGGTTTGTCGCAAGGTCTCGAATCTCTGATATTATTTGAGATCTCCTGCTTCTTTTTTTTGGTATTAAATCTACCGTTATCGGATTCATGTATTCGATTCAGATTAAAATAACTTTATGAGGACTCCTTAAACTCTCTTAGCGCGAGACCCACGGCTACGCTAAATGACGGCCCTGTTTTGTTTATAGTGGATTTGAGGACTTCTTCGTATATTATATCACGAAACGGATTCGCTATTACCGTTTCTTTCCCGAGAGATTTTACAACATATTCAAAAAAACCTGGCATAGACACGGACCCTCCGGATAAAACTACTTTTTGTATGGCTGACTTTCTCGTCTTCGCGTAATCGTCAATCATGCGCCGTGCCTCCATAAGCATCGAATCGATCATCGGCAAAATGACTCCTCCTGCCGCGCTTATCCCCGCCTTGTATTTCAAACTTTCGGCTCGCTTCATATCCACGCCTATTGAATTTGCCAGCAGTTTAGTAAACGCGAGTCCCGCAATTTCCAAAGTTCTTGTGTGCATTGGCCAATCATTTTCTGTAACGAGCATTGTGGTACTCCTTGACCCTATATCTATTATCATGCTTGGCGCTTCACCTTCATCAATAAGCGCTCTTGCCAAACTGAAAGCGTCGAGCTCGACATATCTTAAATCCAGCTCGCTTAATCTCGCTATTTCCTGGTATCTGTTTATAAGCTCGTTAGTCACCGCCACAATCATCAAATCCACCTGTCCGATTTTGTTGTTGCCGCTTGTTATTTTAGACCATTCAAATTTTACTTCACTTAAAGGCAGGGGGATGTATTTTTTTGCCTCATATATCACCGCCTGATTAAGCTCCTGCTCCGCCATATTCGGCATCGTAATAACTGTTGAAAAACCGGAAAACATTGGCACGGACATAGCCGCTTTTCTTTCCTTTATGCCCGCTTCGTTTAAGATATCCCTTATTATTTCCGCCGCCCTTTCGGACAATAGCTTTAGGGAACTAGTTTGCAAAACCCCGTTGGTTTCTACGAACTCTCCGTAGTTTGAAAGTTCTATTTTGTCTCCGGATTTTGTAAGTTCAACGATTTTTATCGAAGAAGTCCCGACATCAATACCGAGCATCTTATTCTTTTTTCCTTCAAATATGGACCAAGCCATAATTCAAATTTACATTCTCGCCATAAAGCTAAAACCAGCGACATGGCGTTTTGCTGTTAGTTATTTCATTTTATCACTTTTTTCAATTCGCGTCCCGGAGCACTTATTCACATACGATTCGAGATGTGGTAAAGTGCGGGCGTAATATGAAAGAAATTCTTCCGAAAAACATCGAAAAACGACTCACATCGCGAGCCAAAAATGTCCTCTTAACGGCGTATCAATTGGAACGCGTAATATCTGGACCAAAAAATAAAATGCGGACTCAATACCTGCATATACTTTTCGCGCTCTCCAAGGAAGAGGGGTCTCTTTCAAAAAATATACTTCAATTTCACAAAATAACCGCGAAAAGAATCGCAAGCGCCATAGGTCTTTCCGGTTACAAGGCGAGGTCCTTGCAAAAAACTTCAGCGCCCGAGAACGCCTCGCGCGGTTCGACCGATTTTTGCGAGCAGACAAAATCCTTAATAAAAAAAGCTATGAGCATAGCCGCGCGGCAAAACCAGCCATACATAGGCACAGAGCATCTTTTATATGCGCTTGTTTCATCCATACCCAAAACCAAAGGGTCTGTTTCGAAAAAAACTCTTAAAACAAGAATTCTGCCTGAAAACAAAGCTAGCCAGATTAAAAGCCATCTGGATAAAATATTTTCGCAAAGTATGCCTCTGCTCAATTTTCCCTATCTCCCAAAAAATGCGGGCGGTAAAACCCCATTGGAATTCTTAACTGAAATAGACAATATACCGAGGGACATAAACTTCTTGCATCAAACCAATCTAAAAAAAACAGACCATGCGAATTTCGAAGAAGACGGCGCAAAATCCGCTTTTAACAATGCCGACGATAGCCATACGCACCGCCACGACAAGGATAGCGACCATGACAAATCTTCCGTAAAAAAAAGACCTGACAAAAAAAATCGCGGAGTCAGCGCCTTGGATGCGTTTTGCGAAAACCTTACCCTTATGGCCGAACAAGGAAAACTTGATCCGGTTGTGGGAAGAAAAAATGAAATAAACAGAATAATAAACATTATCACAAAAAGAACAAAGAATAACCCCCTGCTTATTGGGGAACCCGGCGTGGGTAAAACCGCTATAGTACAGGGGCTGGCGCAGAAAATAGCGCAAGGCGATGTTCCGGAAACCCTAGCTGACAAACAGGTTTTTTCGCTGAACTTGAATTCGCTTGTAGCGGGCACGATGTTCAGGGGAGATTTTGAAGCAAGAATCCAAGAAATTATATCCGAGGCATCCAACCGCAAGATTATACTTTTCATAGATGAGGTGCATACGGTAATCGGAACTGGTTCCGCTACCGGAACTTTAGATGCCGCCAACATATTAAAACCCGCCCTTTCAACCAGAAAACTTCAATGCATAGGCGCGACAACGCTTGAGGAATACCGAAAATACATTGAAAAAGAAAGAGCATTGGAAAGACGATTTCAAGCTGTGTATATAAAGGAGGAGTTAGAAGACGAATCCGTACTCACGCTTTCGAATTTGAAAAAATTATATGAGCAACACCACAGAATAACAATAACGGATGACGCGATAAAAGCCGCTGTGGAACTATCCTCAAGATACATAAAGGACAGGTTTCTTCCCGACAAAGCCATAGATGTCCTGGACGAAGCCGCGAGCAGGTTGAGAGCTTCGGTTTCATCGAATAAACACACAAAAAAACTTCGCGAACTTGAAAGGATAAAGGCGGTCCTCGCGTCTAAAAAAGAAGCGGCTATAATTGATGAAAACTATAAGGATGCTTTGATTTTTAGGCATCAGGAAGAAATGGCCGCTAAGGAAATAAACACTTTGAAAAAAAATTTTCAGGTTGAAAAGGAAACACCGGCGCTTACCCGCAGAAACATTGAAGAAATCATTGAAGAAACAACTGGAATACCTCTTCCTAAAAATGAGGATGGATTCTACTCTCTGAATAATTTGAAGAGGTTTCTATGCGAAGAGATCGTCGGCCAGGAAAAAGCGGTGCTCGAGGTAATTTCCACCTTAAAAAGGAACAAGGTCGGCCTAAGCGATAAGAAAAGGCCAATAGGATCGTTTCTTTTCGCGGGTCCTAGCGGAGTCGGCAAAACGGCTCTAGCCAAAGCCCTAGCCGACGGGCAATCCCAGAATCTCATAAAAATTGATATGTCGGAATTCTCCGAATCCTACTCAATGTCCCGGCTTATAGGGTCTCCGCCGGGCTATGTTGGGTATGACGAAGGCGGAGAATTAACGGAAAAAATCAGGAGAAACCCATACTCCGTAGTCCTATTCGACGAAATAGATAAAGCTCACCCTCAAGTGCACAACATTCTGCTTTCGATTCTCGATGACGGTACCGCCAAAGACGCGCAAGGCAGGGATGTGTCTTTCAGGAATTCCATAATAATTCTAACATCGAATGTAAACTCCGATAATTTTCAAAATTCCAAAAAAACGCTCGGATTCATAGAAAAACGCCCTCAAGATTCCGAAACTGGAAAATACGAAGAATACCTTAAATCCGTTCTGCGAAAAGAGGTAACAAACAGAGTTGACAGGATTATTGAATTCAACGATCTTGGCAAAAATCACATAGAACAAATCGTCCGTCTCGCGTTATCCAAACTTTCGGAGAATCTTTCGAAAAACGGCTTTCATATAAAAATATCTGGAAGGGTTCCTGATTTCCTCGCTGAAAAAGCGTATAAAAGTGGCGAGGGAGCGCGATTGGTAAGAACCACTGTGGAAAAATTCGTTGAAAATCCTCTGGCCGAATATCTGATAAGGAACACCGGCTCAAAAAAAATCGCGGTCGAGGCAACGCGCGCGAAAATTTATGTTAAAGAATTATGATAAAATTTTACTCGATATACTCCTTCCTCCAATTTGCCTCTCCTGCGGAACCGAAGGCGCTTACATCTGCGAACCCTGTTTTCAGGCGTTGAAAAAATACTCCTTTTTTATCTGCCCGATATGCAAGAAAAGAACTCCGGACGGAAAACTAGACCGCGACTGCCGAAAGAAGTCCGGGTTAAACCGGTTTTTGGGAGCGCCGCTTCCCTATTATCAAGAAACGGTTAAAAAACTCCTTCACTCATTCAAATATAAATACGCTAAAGATATAGCCGCTCCATTATCTAAAATGCTCACGGATTTCCTTGATGAGAATAATTTTGCGGATATAGCTTCGCCTCAAAAATCAAAAATGATTGTCGTACCCGTTCCGCTTTATAACTTTCGCGAACGCGAACGGGGCTTTAATCACGCGGGGGAAATCGCGAAAAAAGTATCGGTAAAATATGCCCTGCCCCTAGATCTTGCTTCTCTGAAAAAATCAAAAAATACGCAAACCCAAGCCCAAACCACGACAAAAGAAGAAAGAAGCGTAAATGTTTCTGGCGCTTTTAAGTGTTCGAATGAAAACGCCGTCTCGGGCAAAATTGCTCTTCTTATAGATGATGTTTATACGACAGGCGCCACTATGCGCGAATGCGCGGGTGTCCTTCGCGGCGGCGGCGCCATCGAAGTATGGGGCGTTACCGTATCAAGATAACGAATGAGGCGTCGAGCTCTGCGGATTTCAAATTAGTTCGTTTATGCTAAAATAATATCAATGGAATTTAAGGAAAAAAAATCTCTGATTATATCCGCGACTCTCTTTTCGGGGTTTTTGGCAATTGTATTTTTGATAGCAACTTTTAACCGATTTGATATTTTCACAAATAACCGATCGTTTGAAAAACTTCCTGACTCCGATAAAGACGGATTGTATGATATTGAGGAGAAAAAATTCTACGAAACCGATCCCCTAAAACCCGACACGGACGATGACGGACTCAACGATATCGAGGAGGTGGAGGTCTATTTCACCGACCCAAATAATAAATATATAAATCCCGCAACTGGCTTGACTGATAAAGAAATGATCGAGTCGGGATACGACCCAATTAGCGCCGAACTTATAACCGCGGATAAAAAAGCCGCGCTTGATAGCCGCATTCTGCAGATAACCGTCAAATTTCCCGATGAATACCTACTGCTCGAGAGTGAAACGCCCGCCGGATTTGTCCTGAAAGATGTAACGGAAAAGGAAGCGTCCCAATATGACGCTACCGGAAATCCGGGTTTTTACGGCCTTAACGATGAAGCGTCTGAAAATTTAACTTTCGGGTATCTCTACGCAAAATCCGACGATCCAGAAAGCGAACTCGGAGTTTTTGTGATAAAATACTATTTCCCCAGCGAAATATCCGACGCGTATATTCAGGAAGAGTGGAAAAAAATTTATAACACCGACCCCAAAATACTGCTTCGCAAAGGAAATATTTTGGTGTATATTTGGTCCGATACTCCAAATTATCTGCCGTACATGAATACGCTAGCGGACGCGCTAAAAAAACGACTCGATCTGGAACGGCTCGAGTAAAAATTGTGCTTAAATTTTATTGAATAATAAACAAATAAATTCCGGCATACATACCGGATTCTTTTTATTTCGGAGCAAAACTGCTTAAAATTATTTTTGAGATTATAACTTTTTTCGACCGTCAAAAGCGAACTCTGCTTAAATTTCGCGCTTTCTTTCGATCCTGTCGTCCTTGATGCGGGAAAGCGCAAGAAAGCCGAGTACGATAAATGCTGTTACCGCGAGAATCGCTATCCTGTATCGGTCGCTTCCCAAGGAAACCAAATTTGAAACGACCAGTCCCCACACTATGGGTCCAATAAAAGATGACGCTCGCTCGGCAAGGCCAAAATAAGTCCGGCGAATTGACCGATGTAATTCGCGCTTACCCCAAGCCCGGAAATCAATCCTCTCTTCGCCGGCTTCGCTATATCGTTTAGCAATGGCGTATAAAAAGTAAAAGACAGAAGATACGAATACAGCCCCAAGGTAAAAAAAATGAGAGAACTCGCTTCGTGATTTGAAACTGCCAAAATCCCGCAAAGTCCGTAAAAAAATACCGTAAGCGCGGTGCTGAATCGAAGGCCCGCGATTCTCCTTAAACTCTTATCGAGCAATAAACCGGTTAAAGGCACCGTAAGGAACAAAAGCACCGCTGACGAGGTGAAAGCGAGATTAAATCTAAAGTCGGACACTCCCCCTGTCAATCACTATCCATTGCGCGAAGTAAAGAAAAAAAACTATTGAGACAATAGAGTTTGCGAAGTCGTATGAAATCCATAAAAAACGGTTTTTTCTTGTTTCCATAAACGAAATGTAGCATCGTTCGCGGATTAAATCAAATTTACAACGATCTTCTGCGAAGCAATAAAGCGTTCAACGCTACAACAATTGTCGAAAGCGACATAAACAAGGCCGCGACAGCCGGCTCCAAAAAAATCCCCTTGAACGCCAGCGCTCCAGCCGCGAGAGGAATCGCGACAATATTGTATCCCGTTGCCCAAAAGAGATTCTGAATCATTTTACTGTAAGTGAGGCGGGATAATTTAATGATTTTGGCAATATCGCGCGGGTCGTCTTTAACAAGAATAATACCTGCGGATTCGATGGCAACATTCGTGCCTGCGCCTATGGCAACACCGAGGTCCGCTTGCGTAAGCGCGGGAGCGTCATTTATGCCATCCCCCACCATCGCCACTTTTTCGCCTTTTGCCTGCAGTAATTTGACTTTCTCTGATTTTTGTTCAGGTAATACCCTAGCGAAATATTCGTCAATGCCCAGTTCTCCAGCCACCCATTTCGCGACATCCGCGGTATCCCCTGTAATCATCGCGGTTTTAATCCCAAAATCCCTTAGAGATTTTATCGCTTCCCGAGATTCCTCGCGAATAATATCGGCTAGAACGATTGCTCCGAGCAAAGAATTTCCGGCTACGGCAAATATTATTGTCTTTCCTTCTGATGAAAATTTATCAAGTTTGACTCGCGCTTCCGCATCGACAGCCAATTCTAAATCGGATAAAAGAGTTTCGCTTCCGATAAATACCTCTAACCCTTCGATATTTGCTCTTGCTCCTTTTCCGGCTATTCGCTGAAAATTCTTTGCCGGATAAATTGCGAGGTTCCGTTTCTTTGCCTCGGCAACTATTGCTAGGGCTATAGGATGTTCCGATTCACTATCCGCTGAAGCCGCATATTGTAAAACCCTCGTTTCATTTTCCGTTCCGGCTGGAATAACGGCGTCCACGCCAAATTCGCCTTTAGTGAGTGTTCCTGTTTTATCAAAAAGAACAACGCCAATATTGCGTGCCGCTTCAAGCGCGAGCCGTTGCTTAACCAAGAAACCATTTTTCGCCGCTTTTGTTGTTGAAATTGAAGCCACCAAAGGAATCGCCAAACCTAACGCGTGCGGGCAAGCAATTACGAGCACCGCCACCATGCGGCTAACGGCAAAAGCGGAATCCGCTACAACCAGCCATACGGCCAATGTTATCCCGCCCGCCGTAACGGCAATAACGGTAAGAAAATACGCGGCACGATCGGACAATATTTGCATACGGGATTTTGAACTCTGCGCTTCTTCGACGAGACGCATAACCCCGGCCAAAAAAGTATTCTCGCCTATTTTTGTCACTTTTACTTTAAGAGCGCCGTCTCCATTTATCGTTCCCGCTATAATCTCGCTTCCTTGATTTTTAAGCGCTGGCTTTGATTCGCCGGTCGCGACTGATTCGTTGACATCGGATACGCCCTCTATAACAATTCCGTCTGCCGGAATTTTGCCGCCTGGTTTTACAACTGTTATATCCCCGACTCTAACTTCTTCAAGAGGGATCATTTCAGTTTTACCGCCTCTTATAACTTCCGCTTCATCGGGCAAAAGTTTTGATAATTCTTTGAGAGCGCTTTGCGCGCCCGAAACTGCCCGCATTTCCATCCAGTGTCCAAGAAGCATAATGGTAATTAGTGTTGCGAGTTCCCAAAAAAGAGTTTCGGTGCCTCCGGAAAGAGTAATAAAAACGCTGTATGCGTAAGCAACGCTTATCGCCAAGGCGATAAGCGTCATCATGCCTGGCAATTTAGCTTTTAATTCGCGAAGGGCAGACGCGATAAACAGCCATCCGCCGTAGAAAAAGATCGCCGACGCGAGAATAAACGGAATATACGGCGATCCCGGAAATGCCGGCGCCGTAAAATCAAAAAATTCCCTTAAGATATCAGAGTAGAGAACAACCGGAATTGAGAGACCAAAGCTTATCCAAAATTTAGTTTTGAACACATTAGTCGAATGACCTTTGTGCTTATCGAAATCGCCGTGTCCGCCATGCGCTGTTTCTTTTTTCGCGGCAGGCACAAGCCGCATTCCGCACTCTGGGCATAATCCTTCTTTGTCCAGTTTAATTTCCGGATGCATGGGACAGGTATAAATTTTAGTTTGTTCGCTCATAGTGATTTCAAACGCCCGCCGATATAAACATCATGCGCGTTTTCCGACTTTTCCGACCAAACAAATCGCCGTTTGCGTTACCGCGCTAAATATCTTATTTATCTTGCGAAAAATCCGGTTTTACCGTATCCCGTATTTCTCACTTAATATCTTTAACGATTTTAACATCGCTGATTTTATACATTCGCCGCGTGTATATCATTTTCATTATTTTATTTGCGATGTAACCTATTGAAGCCACAATGAGAAAATACATGACGCCGGATATATGAAATTCTGGTAGCTTTTCGGAGAATAAACCTATAAGCGTCGCCCCTACGCCCATTGAAGTTATGACGGTTAAGTTTGTCACAGAACTCTCGGTGCTTGCGGCTTGAATGCTACTGAATAAATCCAGCGCGGAATTCACATAATTTTTCGTCATATTCCAAATATCCTTTATATATTCCAGCGTGTCCGCAAGAGTTTCATATTTGAAATCCAAAACATCAAGGAAGTTCGCGAGACCTGCGTTATTTTTAGCAATAGATTCGCGGGTTCTTATGTATGTTCCCATCTGGCTAATCCGTCCGTCAATTAGATTTATGGTTTTACTGTAGCTTTCGATCTTATCCTTAAACAGCCCAACCTCGCTTCCTTTGATTTTGCCGCGCTCTTTAACATCGGCAATTCTTTCCCAAATAATTCGGTGAAGATTTAAGTATCTATGCAACTGCGATTTGAATTCCCGTATAAAAACTTGCTCCTCGACAAAATCTTCTATATTCGACAATTTTTCTGAAAAATTATTTATAACATACAGCTTATCGCCTCTGTATATTTCAAATTCCTTTTTCAGGATTTCGAAATATTTTTCTTGCTTAAACTGCCCGAAAAGCTCCTTTATATCTTGTTTTGGCGAGTTGTCTAATATGATAAAGTAAGGAAAGATTGTTTTTATGTTTGCCAAATCTTTAGGTATTGGCGCGCCAAGACTAAAAATGTAACGGATGCCTGGCGAAAGTTTTTGTTCGTAATAGGTTGCCAGTGTTTGTATTTCGTTTTTGATCGATAAACCGTTGACTTTGCATAAAACAATCAAACCGTCCTCATAGATTTTCACCTCGATTCCTAAATCGCTTTTTACAATAACGCAGTCGAGATTGCCTAATTTCATCTCGACGGAGCTAATCCGCATCTCATTTCGCAACTCGCTTAATTTTGCTTTATCTAATTTCAACGGCGAATCCGCTTGCTTGAGGAAATCGTAAATTTCAGATAAATGAAGTGTTGTTCTTTGAAACCAGCCGCCAATATAGATTTTTTCAATTTTAACCATAAAAAGAAATGTTATTAGATTACAATAACATTATTGCATTAAATTTTAATTCTATCCATGCGAACTTCCCATGAACTGGAGAAAGTTGAGTTTAAGTTTCGTATTTGAGTATTTGAAAAGCCGCTCTCTCGTAAGAGAGCGGCTTTTTTGCGTTGCTATTTAATCCTCGCACCCCTTTCCAATTCCACAATAGAAAAGGCTATTCACCTCCCAAGATGTAAGTATACGATCATAGATCCGAGGATCATCCAGCGATCCATCGAATCCCCGATCCATGCCCGCCCGGTTTCCGAAGTATATCGGATTCCCCGGATCCGGACCAAGATCTCCGGACAGAAGCTTAAAGTTTTCGACCATCATATTTCCACCGTCTAGGTAAAACACCGGTGTTGGGTTGTTACCCACCCGGTACTCGTAGGTAATGACCAGGTAATGCCACCCAGCCATCAAGCTTTTGTCCTCGTCTAAATAGCCGCGCCACTTCCCCGGCGTGGCCCACCGATTCGCGTCAAAATAAATACGAGATTTGTAATTTGAGAACCGCACCTCGAACGACCCGTCTTTGCTGACGAATCGCCCCTGACCTTTTTCGCCGACGCTATCGGCGTCAAACCAGAGGGCGATGGTCATGTCCCCTCCGGTCGTGGTACCAGCCGATGCTGGAACCATTACGGCATCTCCGCCGTTAAAAAGCAACGCGCCGCCAATCATGCCCGGGACGGATACGGGCGACCCAATATGGGTCCCATTGAAGCCGTTCCCGGAGGAATCCGCGGCTACGGTCCCCCTAAACTCGTCGAATGTCCAGTAGCCTACTGGACCCTCCGATACGAAACCGGCGGCAACAGATAGCGCAATAAAAAGAAACAATGCCCCAACAAAAAACACCCTTCCCGACGAGATACGCCCGTTTGTCCCTCTCATCTCTCTCCTCCTTTAATATTTGTTCGAGCCGAAATCACCGACCCGCCCAATTCCGCAGATGAATCCGAACGCTCGAGAAAAAATAAAGTAAAATAT
>Ga0155117_107_pt1 | contig 40368 bp, 31 predicted proteins | sample RifCSPhighO2_01_FD_106085 | JGI IMG/M metagenome (GOLD analysis project Ga0155117, IMG submission 106085) | Candidatus Spechtbacteria bacterium RIFCSPHIGHO2_01_FULL_43_30
TCTTTATCGCCAAGTTCGTTAAAGATTCTTTCGTCATGCCTTGCCTGACTTTTTTTATCGTCATAGAACAATACCCCCGAAATGGCTAGAAGCGCCGCGGAAATCAAAACTAGCATAATCAATATGAATTTCATATCTTTTCGTTTTTGCTCTGTCATTATCAATCCTCATTTTTTATCGCGTAGCGGTTTTGAAAGAACGCAGCTTAGTCCATTATATACAAATATTTAGTTTTGCAAATAAGCAAAAAGTTATATAATAAAAAAATCAAACATTTCAAGCGTCGCTAACCCACTTAATTTTTTGAGGATAGCGGCGATTGAAAATATTTTTTCGCGTTTTAGCGATAGTATTCTGTTTGACTTTTAATGAATATAAAATATTTAGACGACAACAACTCATTTGAATTTTTCGAGAAAACCGGAGATTATCTTATGACCGGCCCTATTGATTCAAATGTTTCAGATTTAGTCGCGGCATTAAAGGTATGAAAAAAGGATTTACAACCTGGTTCAAAGATATAAAAATTGAAGATGTTGGCCTTGTGGGCGGGAAAAACGCGGCTCTCGGGGAAATTTTTTGCAACCTCGTTCCGTTTGGGATAAATGTGCCGGACGGTTTCGCGGTGACTGCAGAAGCATACGATTATTTTCTTGAAAAAGCTGGAGTTAAAGAAAAAATAAAAAAAGAACTGCTCGGGCTTAACACAAGGGATGTGGTGAATCTTAAAAGGCGTGGAGGCGCGATAAGAAGCATGATTCTCAAGGCCGCGTTTCCGGAGGATCTTAAAAATGAAATTTTGAGCGCTTATAACGAACTAGGTCAAAAATACGGCGCAATGCCGGATGTGGCGGTGCGTTCTTCAGCTACCGCGGAAGATCTTCCCGGGGCGTCGTTCGCGGGTCAGCAGGAGACATTTCTTAATGTGAGGGGCGGGGAACGGGTTTTGATTTTCGCAAAAAAAGCTATGGCATCCTTGTTCACGGATCGCGCTATTTCGTACAGGGAGGACAAGGGATTTTCGCATCTGGATGTTTCCCTTTCGGTCGGAATTCAGAAAATGGTTCGTTCGGATATGGCTTCGAGCGGAGTGGCTTTTACCGTTGACACGGAAACAGGTTTTGATAAGGTCATCATAATAAACAGCTCATACGGGCTTGGAGAAATGGTGGTTCAGGGAAAAGTAACGCCGGACGAGTTTATTGTTTTCAAACCGACTTTGGGCGAAGGTTTTAGGGCAATTATTTCAAGAGAGCTCGGAAAAAAAGATAAGAAGATGGTTTATTCGAAAAACGGCACGGCTGTTCTGCGGGTAAAAAAGAGCGATTCTTCGGTTTATTCATTGAAAGACGAGGAAGTTTTATCGTTGTCAAAATGGTGCGTCAGCATAGAGAAATATTTTTCGGACAAATACGGAAAGTATCAGCCGATGGACATCGAATGGGCAAAAGACGGTGAATCCGGCGCACTCTTTATTGTGCAGGCTCGTCCCGAGACGGTACACTCGGGTTCAAGTAAGGATATTTATAAAGAATTCGTTCTTAAGGAAAAAGGCAGAGAAATAATAAGAGGAACCGCGGTAGGCACGAAAATTGCGGTAGGGAAGGTGAATGTTTTAAGAAACGCGAAGAATATTTCAGATTTCAAGAAGGGAGAGATTTTAGTTACCGAAATAACAGATCCGGATTGGGAACCCATAATGAAGATAGCTTCGGCTATTGTTACGGACAAGGGCGGAAGGACCTCCCATGCGGCGATAGTGTCGCGGGAACTTGGGATTCCAGCTATCGTGGGAACCGGCAATGCGACAAAAGTTTTGAAAAGCGGAGAGGATATAACAGCCGATTGTTCGTCTGGTAAGGACGGGATAGTTTACGGAGGAAAACTTGAATTTGAAATTATTGAGCGCGATATTTCAGGATTCCCCGAAATAAAGACAAAATTAGTTGTGAATATCGGGGCTCCAAATGAAGCTTTCAAAAACTCTTTTCTGCCGGTCAAAGGAGTGGGTCTGGGGCGGCTGGAGTTTATAATAAACTCGTATATTAGAATTCATCCAAGAGCGCTGATTGACTACAAAGATCTCAAAAGATCAAAGGACACTTCCATAAAGAATATAGTTAAAATTATTGAGGCCGAAACTCTTGGATACCAGGATAAGAAGCAGTTTTATGTGGACAGGCTAGCGGAAGGAATCGCTAAAATCGGCGCGGCTTTTTGGCCTCACGATGTGATAATAAGATTTTCGGATTTCAAAACAAACGAGTACAGGTCTCTTGTCGGAGGAATTTTATACGAACCCGATGAAGAAAATCCGATGATCGGATGGCGCGGAGCTTCGAGATACACGGATGAAAATTTTAAGGAGCCATTTCGTCTTGAATGCCTTGCGATTAAAAAAGTTCGCGAGGAAATGGGACTTAAAAATATAATCCCCATGGTGCCTTTTGTGAGGACACTGGAGGAAGGGGCAAAGACGGTTGAGCTTATTAAATCTAACGGTTTAGGCGGCAAGAATAATAATTTGAAAATATACATGATGTGCGAAGTTCCGTCTAATGTTGTTTTAGCGGATGAATTTTTAGAAATTTTTGACGGGATGTCTATCGGGTCAAACGATCTGACGCAATTGGTTTTAGGGATAGACAGGGATTCCGCCATACTTAGCAAGGTCGGGAATGAAAAAAATAAAGCGGTGATGAAAATGATAAAAGAAGTTATAATAAAGTGCAGGGAAAAGGGGAAGTATGTTGGAATATGCGGGCAAGCCCCGTCGGATTATCCGGAGTTCACAAAATTTTTGGTTGATAACGGCATAGAGAGCATATCATTAAACCCGGATGCGGTAATACCGGCATTTAAGGTTATATCCGAAGCCGAAGCCGGCTCTAGGCGGTCATAGCCGGATGCGACCCCACACTTTAAGTTTTAAGAATACGCGAAAAAATTTTTCGTAAATAAACTAAAATTTTTAAGCAAAATATGCTAAAGATAACAGACATTCACGCTAGAAAAATCCTAAACTCCCGAGGAGAGTGGACTATAGAGGTTAGAGTTGAGTTGGAAAATGAATACAGAGGGACAATATCCATGCCTCATGGCGTAAGCGCGGGTTCATTTGAGGCGCATTCAGTAGATGCCGAGCAGGCGGTAACTAAAATAAACAATGATATCAGGGGCGTGTTAAAAGGATTTGACGGCGAGATGTACGAAGAATTGGACGCGGTGCTTATAGATCTGGATGGTACAAGTCAAAAATCGAATCTCGGCTCAAACTCTATTCTTGGAGTATCTTTGGCTTGCGCTAAAGCGGTATCCAGGGCTAGAAAAATTGCTTTCTGGAAATATCTCCGTGAATTATACGGCATCGCGGTTCCGGATGGCCACAATATGCGTTTAATGATGAATTTTATAGAAGGCGGAGTTCACGCAGGGAGCGATCTTGGATTTCAGGAGTATTTGGTCATTCCTAAAGGTAAAAATATCGAAGATTCGATAGCGAAAGGAACTAGACTTTATAATTCGTTAAAAAAATACTTACTGGAACATGTGGGCAGGAATTCAATAAATGTTGGGGACGAGGGAGGGTTTGCGCTTCAGACAAGCGACAACAAAGAGCCATTTTCGGTGATAAATAAAGTGGCGGATAACGAGGGTATGCTCGCGGAGATAGAGATGGGCGTAGATGTGGCGGCTAATAATGTAAATATGGATGTTAGGGAACTGACTTCGATATACAAAGAAATTACTGACGAATTTTCGGTGACATATATAGAAGATCCTTTTTCGGAGGACGACTTTACAAATTTCAGCGCGTTAACGAAGAAGGTCGGAGAAAGGGTTATGATTGCCGGCGACGATCTTACAACCACAAATCCTGTCCGCATGGATGTGGCGCATAGGGTTATGAGCATTAACGCTATAATAATAAAACCCGACCAGATAGGTTCATTATCCGAAGCGTTAAGAGCCGTTCACATGGCTAGGGGATGGAATTGGCAGGTTATAGCGTCTCACAGGGGCGGAGAAACTAACGATGATTTTATAGTGGATTTCGCGTACGCTATAGGCGCTGATGGGATAAAGATAGGCGGTCCGGCAAGAGGCGAAAGGATAGCTAAATACAATAGATTACTGGAAATTAGCAAGTAGTTTGAGGCGAGTGGTTTTAGGAGTTCGCGAACCGCGAATCATAGCTTTCAAACTGCCAACTGCGATAAAAATAGCTTTTTTTCATTGCGAAGAATGGGAAAAGAAATATATGGAATCAAAAAAATTGTTCGATGAGCTGAACCTCGAAGTTTTTTTCATTTCGGAAGTTTTGGATCGCCGCCATATTCCCGCGGATGCGGATTTTGACATAATTTCGATTTTTGTAGATTCCGAAATAGATAAAGAAGTTCTAGGGAAATTGCCAAACCTCAAGTTTATAAGCGCAAGATCAACCGGTTATGACCATATTGACATCAATGTTGCGAAAGAAAAAGGCATTCAGATTTCATATGTTCCAACTTACGGCGAAAATACCGTAGCCGAGTACACTTTCGCGCTGATACTCGCGCTTTCGAGAAAAATATTTGACAGCTATCGCAGAGTTCGGGAAGAGGGCAGTTTTAGCCAGAGCGGGCTTCGGGGGTTTGACTTAAAAGGGAAAACTTTAGGAGTGATAGGCGCGGGAAACATAGGAAGAAATGTAATAAGAATAGCTAGGGGGTTTGGCATGATAGTTATAGCAAATGACATAAATCCCGACGGGAAGCTTGCGGAAAGATTAGGGTTCGAATATGTTTCCTTGGACAGATTGTTAAAGGTTAGCGATATTGTCAGTTTGCATGTTCCGGCAATAAAAGAAACTTTTCATTTAATGAACAGCGATACTTTTTTGGCTATGAAAAAAGGAGCTTATCTGATAAACACATCGCGAGGAGAAATTGTTGAAACGCAAGCATTAGTAAAGGCCTTAAAAGAAGGACGCGTGGGCGGAGCGGCACTCGATGTTCTTGAGGAAGAAGGGGCTATAAAAGACGAATTGGATTTGCTTATAGGAGGTCATTCAGAAGAGCATAATTTGGCGACTATTGTCGCGAATCACATCCTGATCGATATGCCTAATGTGATTGTTACGCCGCATAACGCCTTTAACACCGCAGAAGCGCTTCAAAGAATTTTAGACGCGACTTTGGAAAATGTAAAAGGATTTGTAAAAGGCGAGCCGATAAATACAGTTCCGGAATAATAGTATAATGGACAAATCAATGTGGTCGTGCTATAATTTTTACATGGTAAATCGCGAATAAGGCGTAAGAGGAGAAAAGAATGCTAAGTTCGGGAATAACCACGATTGTTTTTGGAAAAGATGGGTTAACTATAACATACTGCCTTCAAAAACCGTGGGGAACCCCAGATTCAGAAGAGGAAAAATTTATTTCGTATGATTCGGTTTCGCGCCTTCCTGCGAAGCCGCAAATCGTTGATGGAGATATGAATTGGGAACATGAAATTCATATTCCGCGGTTGAACGCTACCGTAGTATTTGTTTTCCACAGCTTTCAAGAGCGTTCCGGACCAAACGAACACAACATTTCAGGACCATATTTGAAATCTCCTAAATAATATAATAATAAGCCAGTTTTTAGCTGGTTTTTTATTTTATGCGAGGAAAATTATTTTTTGTTTTTGTTGCCGATACGGTCATCATAAAAGAGTCCTATTATTACAGCAATCCCGACAACGACGATATATATGGCGAGTATTTTTATTATGGGATACTCTGGCGCGTAGTTCAAGAAAAAGGCAAAGTACCATGAGGAAAGTGAAATTGATCCGTTGATAATAGTGCCTCTTCGCAAAGATTCAAGGGGCGTGCGGTGTGCGTCATCGCTGTTCAGGTCGTTCTTTTTTACGAACGGAAGGACTGTGAGGAAAGGGACAAAAAGCACGCTTAACACCGCTCCGGATACGAAAACTACGGAAAGTATCACAATCTGCGATATGAATATCGCAGATTGTGCAAGCATTTCCGGCTGGGCAACATACCGTATGTATTCGCTGATAAAAATAAGTCCGAGGCCAAGCCATATCAGTTCGGAAAATTTTTGAAGAGATTGCGCTTCCCTGTCGTCTATATCTGAATCACTCAAGAACTTTATGAATAAAAATAGAGCCGCTGTGGCGCCGCCAAGGCCGAATACAAACCCCAAAGATTTGAGCACGAGGAGTAGTGGTGTTATTTGAACAAGGAACAATTCAGCGCCGGATATACTGGAAAAAGAAGCTATAAAAATCGCGGTGGAAAGCGTGGCGGACAAAAGACACCATATACACCATCGCCTTAGGAGAAAAGCTTGCACAAAAATAAGGTACGCGGAAAATAAAAATGCTCCGGTTGTGGTCATCAAAAGAAAAGGCACTAATATTGTCTGTCTTAGATCCGGCAAAAGTATGAACGATGCGTAGGACGCAAAAATTAGGAAATAATAAGCCATTCCGATATGCTCAAGCGGAATTCCGAAAAATACCGAATATTTGCTCTTTATAACTAAGTCACAGTTGGAGCCGGATGGGCAGGCCAGATGCCTGTTGGATTTTTTTGAATAGAATATGTATGAAACTACCCCGAGGCCACCTAACGAAGCAGACACTGTAAACGCGTAGAAACCTTCGCTCTGCGGCCAAATTATCGCGAAGAAAAACCCCCCCACTCCAAGCAAAAGTAGAAAGATATAAAAAATCATATCGATCTTCAGAAATCTATTCATGTATTCTTATTATAACACAAGTGCGACAACGCTCTATTCAAAGCAGAGATGGGTCAAGATATGCTTTCCACCAGTCGATATATTTTCCGCCTTCTTCCCAACGGCTATTTAATCGTTCACGATCCTTTTCTGTTGGAATCGCCGCCGAAAAATTTTGTTGTCGTTCCACATAGGAAGGATCCAGCCATTGAAGCAAGCCAACTTTTTTGAATTCCCACCGTTCATCGTACCGATACACCTTGCCGGAAACATAGACCATTTGGGTGGATCCGTCGTTTTTTGGCATTCGAAACCAGCCGAAAGGATTTGTATCAATCTGCCATTCTTTTCCCTTCTCGTATCGATTTATGATGCCCGCCATTTGCTCTATGTCTTCTTCGCGAAGATCGCCATTTTGTATCAAGTCTGCCGCGCATTGTCCGTTTTCCGGCAGCCCCTCCTGAACCACATACCTAAATGGAGGACCTTCTTCGTCGTACTCGGTAATCTTTAAATAAGGAGTTTTATGGCGTTCTAAAATCTGTTGTCGTTCGATCGCCTGAAACATTGATTTAAAAACATTGTGATCGTTCTTCGTATCGGAACGGACCACCTTAAGTATTCGTAAGGGCACGCCTTCTAGACAGAAAACAAGCTTCTTTGTACCGATAAGAGGGGGAGCTTTTGTAATACGGAATTCTCTCGTCCCGATTTTCACGATTTGATCTTCTTCATTAATTTCGATCGAAGACAATATTTTTCGATAATTCACTCCTTCCCGTAGCACTTCCTCCTCTTTTTTCTTTGGAAGGTTTTCCCCGTTGAATAATGGCTTTTCTCCCACAACCACCATATGACTCATAGGGAACGGGACATATTGTAGTCCATTTTTAGTCATTTCGTACAATTCAATTTTTCCTTCGAGACGATTTTTCAAAATCCACTCATTCGGATCAGGGATTACCCGTACATTAACATATCCGAGTTCTTCAAGAGTTTGTTTTGCTTCCTCTGGCGTCCAGTAGGTATACTTTTCTTTAATTTCCTGCCTCCAATTTGCGGTGTAGTCTTTGCGAAGGTAAAATTCGTGCGCCCATTCAGGATCGATCTTGATATACTCTTTACCTTGGATAATTGTTTTTTCGAAAGAAAATTTTCCCCCTCCTCGAAATTCTTTTCGGAAACATTCGAGAAGAGCAGACGCAGAAAGAAGATTATAGTCGATATTCTCCGAGGGCATTTCTTCCGAAATCTTTTCTATACCGGCATTGGAAAGGACGAGCATATATAAGGGTTCGTTCCGCGATGGCTTGGCGAAATCTCGAACAATAACCCTTCCACCCGGGACAAGCTCCAGAAATGTGTGTTCCATTGCTTTCCTCATGCTTCCCAAGCCGCCGAACGATTCAATTTCATGACCGCTGGTCGAATAGTATTTAACCTTTATGGAATTATCGGGGAAATTCCTTTCTGTCGCATTTCCATATCTAAGACGAGAAAGCGCTTTTTGTTTTTGCGCGCGTTCTTGAAGTTCGTGGGAAATATCAAGCGCAAAGACTCTTGCGCCTCGAAACTCACGGGCGGCAAGCTCTGCAATCGCTCCGGTACCGGAACCGGCATCGACAATAATGTCTCCTTCCTCAATGTTAAAATACGGAAAAATTGACCTTGCCTTTGCTTCTTGAGCGGCATCCATAGATTGCGTGTAAATAGAATAGTCGCGGTGTTCATTTGCCGCTTCAAATGCTTCTCGCATCCTTGCACTCTCCGCTTTTGAGGATACTGAAGCAACGCGTTCGCTTTTCTGTTCGAATCTTTCGCGCATATTTTTATTTTATCTAAAAAGTGTAATAATACAAAATAAGCAAACCCCGGCTATACTCACCCTACTCCAAAATATACGGTTATATTCGAAGAATGCAATTCTTAAAAATCGGATGCAATATTTATAAAGAAATTAATACTTAAATAAATTTCAAAATGAAACTGAATACATTAACACTAGAGGAAAAAGACATAATAGAAAACAAGGGAACCGAACCGGCTCATTCGGGCAAGTACGATAATTTTTTTGAGGAAGGCGCATATATATGCAAACGGTGCGAGGCGAAGCTTTACAATTCAAAGGACAAATTCGACGCGGAGTGCGGATGGCCGAGTTTTGACGACGAAATTCCGGGATCAATAAAAAGGAGTCCCGACCCAGACGGTAAGAGAACGGAAATTAGCTGTAATAATTGCGGCGGGCATCTGGGCCACATATTCGAAGGGGAGCATCTCACGGGAAAAAACATCCGGCACTGCGTAAATTCGTTGTCGCTTGAATTTATTCCGGAGAATAAGGACAAATAGTCCAAAATCGAAGTTTTGTTAGAAGCGGTTTTAGCAGGTAAATTTTTATGTCGGATTATTATCGTGGAAAGCGGTCAAGGAATATTTATAACCCTGAAAGCGAACAAGCATTCAGGTTGAGCCGTTCAAAATTGGAACTGTATATTGAATGTCCGCGTTGTTTTTATATTGATCGGCGTCTTGGGGTGGATCGTCCTCCGGGGTATCCGTTTTCAATAAACAGCGCCGTGGATAAACTGCTGAAGAAAGAGTTTGATATCCACAGGGCGCGCGTCAGCAGGCATCCTTTGATGGAGGCATACGGAATCAATGCGATTCCGGCGGCGCACAAAAAACTGGACGATTGGCGCAATAATTTTACGGGAGTGGAGTATTTTCACGAGCCGAGTAATTTTATCGTAACGGGGGCAATAGATGATTTATGGCAGAATAGAAACGGGGAATATATTGTCGTTGATTACAAAGCAACAAGTAAGGAAGGAAAAATTACCGAGTTGGATATGGAATGGCAGGATAGTTATAAGAGGCAGATGGAGATTTATCAGTGGCTTTTGCGGAAGAATGTCGAGAAAGTATCAGATTTAGGGTATTTCGTATATTGCAATGGCCGTACGGATGTCAAAGCGTTTGATGGCAGAATTGAATTCGATGTTACATTGATATCATACAAAGGTAATGATGCTTGGGTAGAGCGGGCGGTAACAGACGCAAAAGCGTGTCTGGATAAAAAGAATGCGCCAAAATCATCCCCAAATTGCGATTATTGCAGGTATCGCGATGATGTAGCTTCGGTTCTTTAGAGATTCGAATAGCAAGATAAACGGGCTAAAAGCCCTGTTTTTTGTATAAAATAATGTTACTATGCGAATATGGAAGAAAGCGGAAAAAGGAGTGTTATAAAGTCAATAAGCTGGAGAATTATCGCGAGCGTTACAACATCGGTTATTGTGTTTGTCCTTACGGGTGAATTTATGCTTTCACTAGGAGCGGGATTTCTAGACGCGATCATAAAAATGTTTTTGTATTACATTCACGAAAGGAGCTGGAATAAAATTTCTTGGGGTAGGGAAGTTTAGAGCAGTCATTTTTTTTGAAACGGCGTTTTGCGGCGGATTATGCTTTTGAAAACCGAAAAATTTTTGTTTTTCGTTTTGATTTTTTGCATTCCTTTTCAAACAAGGAGTTTTTTGTTTGGGCCGCACTCTCCGATAACCGAGCCGGATAAATTTGTGGAGTGGAATTCAGCATTTTTTTATCTGACAGACCTTATTTTAATATCCGTTTTAGGTCTTGCCTTATTCAGGCTGATATCCTGCGGGAAGTACACTCTTAATCCGCTAAAGCCCATTAAATGGCCTCTTATATTCTTATCCGTATTTGTCGCGTTCGCGGGGTTTTCGCTTTCAAACGCGGAACTTTTGGATTACGGAGTTTACCGATTTTTGAAACTGTTAAGTTTTGTGCTGTTTTTTCTATACATAGCAACAACCGTAAGTTTTGGATTCAAGAAGGATAAGAAAAACAATTACCGGAAAATTTCTTTCAAGTGGGCCGCGGGCATTTTTTTAGCAAGCGGAGTTTTCCAAGCGGTTATTTCATTGCTTCAATTCGCGAGGCAGGAATCTCTTGGCCTTACAAAACTCCATGAAAGTCCATTAAAGATAGGGATGAGAGAAGTGGCGCAAATCAAGGTAGTGCTTGAGCCGGTGTCATTTTTGAAGCCGCTAGGAGAATATATCGGCATGATACGAGCGTACGGGACTTTTCCGAGCCCCAATATTCTTGCCGGATTTTTTGGGTTATGCATTTTGCTACTGTTGTACATTTTAATTTCGGAAAGAATCAGCAGTAACGAAACTCAAACAAAACAATCCGTTAGTTACGGCAAAAAGGTAAAATGGATTTCAAGGAAGTTAGAGGAACATCGTAATTTGGCGGGAGTGGCGGTTATGTTTGCGGTTTCACAGGGGTTTATTCTCGCATTTTCGAGGGGAGCTTCATTTTTTCTTTGCGTTTCGGTGGGGTTGTTTTTCACGGGAATATTGGTTTTTAAGCGTCTGAAAAATTCAAGGTCTGCCGCGATAAAGTCATGCGCCGCGGTTTTTGTTATTTGGGTTATAATTTTCTCGCTTAACTTTCCGGAAATTTCTTCGCGATTCATGGCGAGTTCGGTATCGGAAGATTCTATAGAAGAAAGGGCCGTTTATAACAGGGCTGGAATAGAAGCGGTTTCCCGTGAAGCAAAGAGCGTGATTTTAGGCGTAGGGCTGGGTAATTTTGTAAACGATTATATGCTGAATTCCGCAGGATTAAAATTACATCTTTATCAGCCGGTACACAATGTGTATCTTTTAGTAGCTAGCGAAATCGGAATAATAGGAGTTTTTGCGTTTGTTCTATTTCTAATTTCTTTGATATGGAAGGGGTTAATGGGCGCAATAAATGGGGAAAAATACAACGATAACGGTAGGATTTTAATAATACACGCGTTGCTTGTTTCAGTTTTTTTCATGTGCCTAATTGGTCTCTACGATCATTACTTTTGGACTATCCAGCAGGGTGCTTTAATGTTTTGGGTTTTTTTTGGTTTTTTGGCGGGCGCTTTAAGGGAAGGTCAATCCGAATAGAGGGTGTTGATTTTTATCAGTTTTTGTGTATAGTACAATAAACTAATATTCAAGTCGGAAATTCAAAAATCGATCTCGATCCTTTAATTTTTCCATAGCGGAGGTATTATGGCGCGAAGAGTTATCTCGTCCCTTGAAGCTAATTTTAAGGGAAGGCCTAACGAGGATTTTTGTTTCTACAAAAAAAACACATACGGCATTTGCCTCGCCGTAGCGGATGGGATCTCGAGGACTTCTTATAGGGATCCGTACCCGGGCGCATATCTCGCGGCAAAGCTCTTATGCAAAGAGGCGATTGCTTTGCTGGACCCGAAATCTGCTGGTGGCGACGATGATGTAAGAGAGGTTTTTTTAAGAGCGAATGCTTGTATTCGAGATATGAATAGCGAGCGTGGAATAAACGAGGAGACAGTTGATTATTTAGAGAAAGATTATTACGGATGCGTAGGCGCTATCGGTCTGATAGGCGGAGTCGGAGAGCATCAATGGCTCGATTACGGATTGATCGGCGATTGCGGCATAATCGTATTTGATATCAACCTCGAGCCGATATTTCTTTCCGAAAATAAAGTAGAGGTCCTAGAGAAATTTAGAACCTTTCATTGCTTCAGTAAAGATTCGGATGCGATGACCTATTGGAGAAAAAATGTGAGGAACAAGCCAAGAGCCGGCTATATGACATACGGCGCTCTAACCGGCGAGGCAGAAGCGCTTGAATACCTGATAAGAGGCAGGATCCGTCTAAACATTGGAGACACCGTATTATTTTTCTCTGACGGCATTTATCCATTTATTTTCGACATAAGATTTAGAAATTATTTGAGGGAACGCCTTAAGCGAAGGCAGGGTTTTTTCCGGATAGGTGAGTATATCGGCGTTTTGTTGCCGGATCTTAAAAGTCAAAACATTTCCAATCTGGACGACGACAAGGCCCTTGTGGCCGTAGCAATAAATTAAATCCGATCACGCGATCGGATTTTTGTTTCTCCACAGTTTTATAGTATGCGAATGTGGTAATATAATGAACGAAAGGTCATTCTAATATTTCGCGTAAAATTTATGTCTGTAAAAATTTATTTAATAATCGGCGTGCTTCTTGGCGCCGCGGGGGTATTTTTGCTAGTCAGGGGCATATAAGAACCATTCTACAAACGCGGCGAAAAGTATCAGAAAGAGTATGAAGCCCTTGAGTTTTTTATGTATTATTTTGTATAATATACAATTATTAAGATTATACCCAAATGATATCGGTAAATCAGCTTACAAAATCCTTTAGAGACATAAAGGCGGTGGACAGCATTTCTTTTGAGGTTGGTAAGGGCGAGATAGTCGGCCTTTTAGGCCCCAACGGAGCCGGAAAGACTACGACAATGCGTCTGATCACCGGATTTTTGTATCCAGACGCGGGGTCTGTGAAGGTAAATGGAATATCGGTCGAGGATGACCCTACCAGCGCGCAGAGGCATATCGGCTATTTGGCCGAAAACAATCCATTGTACAAGGATATGCTGGTTTCGGATATGCTTAGTTTGTCGGCGGATTTGAAGGGAATACGGAAGTCAGAAAAGAAATCCGCGATGGATTTCGCGGTGTCAGCAGTTTCAATAAGCGATATATTTTACAGGCCGATAGGCGAACTCTCCAAGGGGTATAAACAAAGAGTTGGCATGGCTATGGCGTTACTTCATCAGCCAGACATTATGATAATGGATGAACCGACAGAAGGGCTTGACCCCAACCAGCGGACGGAAATTCGGGGCCTCATACAGAAACTTTCCAAAGAACGCACGATTATTCTAAGCACCCATGTAATGCAGGAGGCGCAAGCGGTTTGTAATCGCCTTCTCATTATAAACAAAGGGCGCATGGTAGCTGACGGCACTCCTCAAGATCTTATGAAAGTGGCAAATCGAGAAAAAGCGCTGGTGGCCGATATTGAAGGCAATGGAGTGGAGTTTTCTTTGAGGAATTTGGAAGGAGCCGAACATATTGATTTACGACGAACAGGCAACGAAAGATTCGAAGCCCGAATAATTTACGGCGAATCCGCGGAGTTACAGCCCGCAATTTCAAAACTCGCAAACGCGAACGGATGGATTATATGGAAAATTGCGGAAGAAGAGCACAAACTTGAGGATGTATTTCACAAGTTAACAAGTGAATTTTAGTATGTATAACATCAAAAATATTTTAGTCATAATAAAAAAAGAACTTCGCGGATATTTTGACGGCCCGACAGCTTATGTAGTTATCATAGCTTTTTTGCTTTTGTGGGAATTTTTGTTTTTTCAGAGTGCGTTTGTGATAGGCGAGGCATCGCTTCGTCCGTTTTTTAGCTTTTTGCCGTGGATATATCTGTTCCTAATTCCAGCTATAACAATGGGCAGTATATCGCAGGAAAAAAGCGAAGGAACGATTGAATTATTGCTTACCCATCCGATAAGGGAGAACGAGCTGTTGATCGGAAAATATAAAGGTATTTTAATTTTTTTAGTAATTTGTCTTTTAATCACATTGCCCTTGCCTTTTTCTTTGGACATATTCGGCGATTTGGATTGGGGGGTTGTGTTCGGTCAATACCTGGCAAGTTTTTTATTGGGAGCGGCTTTTATTTCTCTGGGGCTTTTTATTTCGGGGATTTTTCTAAGTCAAATATCGGCCTTTTTGGTGACGGCGTTTGCGGGGTTTCTTTTTATCATAATAGGTTCGCCGATTGTCACCGCAAGTTTACCTTCGTTTGTCGGCCAAATATTGGAACAAGTTTCTTTCTTGCCCCACTACGAATCAATGGCGAGGGGGGTAATTGACATACGGGATTTGTTGTACTTTGTTTCCGCGGCCTTTATATTTATGGGACTTGGGCATCTTCAGTTTTTGAAGAGAAAATTCGGAAATAGAAAAGCGCGATTTGCGGCTTATCAGTTATGGCTGTCTGTTTTCATAGGCATTGTCGTGGCGATTAACATTTTCGGTTCAAGAGTGCCAGGAAGAGTCGATTTAACGGAAAACAGTATTTATACGCTAAGTAACGCGACTAAGGATATTCTTGCGGATTTGGATGATAAAGTGGAAATACGGGTTTATTCATCCAACGATCTTCCGCCGCAATTTCAGCCGATTTCGAGGGAAGTTAACGATACGCTAAGGGATTACAAAATTTACGGCCAGGGCAATATAAATGTGACCGAAAAGAATCCCTCTGAAAGCCTTGAGATTTCCGAAGAGGCGATGTCTTACGGAATACAGGAAGTGCAGTTTAATGTTGTGGGCAACGAAGAGCTTCGGGTAAAAAGGGGGTATTTAGGTATAGCTGTTGTTTACGGAGATAATCACGAATCAGTGCCATTCGTAAACAGCACTGCGGACCTCGAATACCAGCTGACGAGTTTCATAAAAAAATTAACGACAGAAGACAAAGGTATTGTCGGTTTTCTTTCCGGCCACGGAGAAAAAAGCATATTTAGCGATTATTCGGTTTTCAACGAAGAGTTGGAGAAGCAATTTGTAACGAGGGACATAACCATTAACGAAGAAAATCCGGAAATTCCCGAAGATTTATCCGCTCTCGTTGTGGCGGGTCCTACCCAGGGAATAGATAAAGACACGCGAGGTGCTATAAAAAATTATTTGAATAAGGGCGGGTCGGTAATGTTTCTCTTGGATGGAGTTATAGTTTCCCCTCAAACCTTGATAGCGGAGGAAAACGAAAACAGCTTTTCAGATTTTGTCGAAGAATACGGCGTCAAAGTAGCAAGTGATTTAGTGTACGATGTTCGTTCAAACGAAACAGTAACGCTCGGGAGCGGTTTTTTCAGCTATCTCTTGCCGTATCCTTTTTGGCCTAAGGTTGTGCCGATTGCCGGCGATTCCCAAATAACTTCAAGGATCGGCAATGTTACTTTACTTTGGCCGAGTTCTATTGAGTTTGATAAGGAAAAAATGGCACAACTTGGGATAAGCGACACGATGCTTTTTTCCACGACCAAATTTGGGGGATCTCAAAAAGGCGCATTCGATGTTAATCCCGAAGTTCGTCTATCCGAAGAAAACCTAAGCGAGAAATTAGTTGCGGTAACTTTGACGCGCGAAGGAATTGAAAATGAAACAAAGCCATGGAGAATTATTGTCGTCAGCGACTCCGATTTTCTTGTAGATCAATTCGCGTCCGCTTCAAAAGCTAATGTCGCTTTTGGCATGGAGGCGCTTTCGTGGCTAAGCCAGGAGCAATCCCTTGGAAGTATTCGCGTGAAGCAACTTGCCGAGAGAAAACTTTTATTTGAAGATAATACTCAAAAATTTTTGTTAAAATACGGCAACCTAGCGTTTGTCGTATTGTTGCCGATAGGTTTCTCGGCATGGCGGATGATGAGAAGGCGAGGATTGAGGAAGCTTACATATAAAACGAAATAGAATTTCCGCATTATACTTAGTATAAAATTATGATTGAAAATTCAGATAATAATAAAAAAATCGCCGATACAAATAATGCAAATACGAAATTCGATAAACCGGTGTATTTTAGCGATGCTTTCAAGTACCCCGCTTTATTTGTGGCGGTAGGGCTGATTTTAACCGCCGGGTTTTATTTTTCAACTCAATATAAACCAATGGGACAAAATAAGAGTTTAGATCTTGCGGATTGGCAAACATACAGAAACGACGAGTTTGGGTTTGAGGTGAAATTGCCTCCCGATTGGTATGTTAAGGTATCAGAGCAAGGAGGCGATTCGATATCCTTCTGGTCTCAAGATTTGGAAGATGCCTATGATGAATGTAGCAGAGGGCAAGAAACCGACCCAATGCTCCGTTGTGATATGGGAATATTAGTTCTTGAAGAAGTCCTGGTTACTGATCCCTATTTTGCGTATAGACCTTATGCTCCGTTATCTTCCGTTTCCGCGGTAGAGTTGCGGCAGGCAACATATATCCCGGATCTAAAGGTTCAAATACCAAGCAGAACTAAGGCAAACATAGGGTTGGTATTTTATTTGTATGAAAGGTCGGGGTATGAAGACGAGGATCGCAGGAATTTCGACCAAATCCTCGCGACTTTCAGATTTAGTGATAATAATTTCCCAACAAGCCAAAATGTTCAGGTAGATGAGGGACTAGATGGACTTCTCCTTTTAAGTCCCAACGGAGGGGAAATACTTAAATTTGGCGAAACTCAAATGATAAAATGGAACGATAGCAGGGGATTGGCTGATGGATTTGGTATTTTTCTTCAAAGCACAGAGTCCATACCCTGGAAAACCGCAACCATTGAAACTAATATACAATCCTCCGAATCAAGTTATTTTTGGATAGTACCTAGTGACGGCAGTATTACTCCCGGAAATAAATACAAAATTCTCATAACAGCATCTATTAAGGGTTCGACAAAGATGGGGTTAACTGATGGAACGGACGGTTTTCTTATCTTAGAATAAGCGGAGAACTCTCTCTAATCGTCGAAATGAATCCGGGTAGATATGCACCCATAGAGCGATTTTGATATAGCTAGGGGTTATAGTATCATTAGAGTTGATATGGAGGGAAATATCGGGGAATCCGCAACGGGATTTTTGCAAAACGGAAAAAGTTTTGGGCGGCCTGTTGATATATTGCGGAAAGACAAGAATCCATTTTTTTTCACGGATGATTTTGGTGGTGTTGTTTACTTATTTTTAATGAATAATTTTGCCGTTATGACATTCGGGTTAATTTGTCGCGAACGCAAATTTTTCCTAAGCAGTTTATAATGGCTATAAAAACTTAATGAAAAAGTATTTACGAAAAATTTTTTTTGACCAGACCTCGAAAAGATTTTGGGTTATAAATGATTTTTTAGGGATCGTTATTATCGCGTCCCTTGTCTTGGTATTACTTGAAACGGATCCGGCTCTTAACGCGAAATATCGGGAATTGTTTAGGTATCTGGAGTATGCGATAGGAATGATATTTATGATGGAGTATTTTACATACATTTATATCGCGGAAAAAAAGCGATCGTACATATTCAGTTTTTACGGAATCATTGATCTTTTATCAATTGCGCCTACATTCCTTAATTTAATGAACCTCGAATTCCTGCGTACTTTGCGCATAATCCGTCTGCTTAGATTATTCCGGCTGTTGAAACTTGTCAGAATCCTCGAATTTATTCAGAATCGATACGAGAAGGAGAAAATAGCGCGTCAAATCCTTAAAATCAATGTTGCGATTTATTTAGTCGCGTTTTTCATCGCGTTATTGATATGTTCAATAATTTTGTTCCACATAGAGGAGGGGGTCGAGGGTGGGCAGATCGTAACCATAGAAGACGCGCTTTGGTCAACAATATCGTCGCTTTCAGCAGTTGGATTTGGCGATACATTTCCCGTTTCGTTTCCGGGTAGAATGTTTTTGGGATTCGTAATGATTTTGGGGGGCGCTTTCTTAAGCTTCGCGATCTTCACTATCGGCCGATTTTTACAGGCAATTCTGTTTGGCGAAGAAATAGAAAATGAGTTAAAAGAGCTTGCGGAGGCGGGGAAACAATTTTCAAAAGAGCATAAGCGTCTGCTGGAAAATGATATTCCCGGAGGACGGAAGTAGCGAATAAAATTTCTTCGCGTTTAAATTTGGCAGAAACTCTCGCTAAAGCAGATTTATTTCAGTTATGAGAAATTTATTTTCGAGTAAAAATAGAATAGTGGTTTTGGTATGCATCCTCGGTCTGTTGTCGGTTTTTTTGGTGGCCTTTGTTCTTAATTTGATCGGAGGAATGAGGACAAAATCCATGACGCCGCTCCCTCATATCGGAGCGGGTGCGTTTCATATTGAGGCAACTTTGTCTGATTCCGGAGGCGCCGATCCGGAAACTCATTTTATTTTGTACGCAAAAAATAAGGTTAGCGAAGGGGATGTCGAAAAAATATTGAAATTTGAACCTGATGTTAAGTTTTCCGCGAAGAAAATCGCCGAATTAAAAATCGGAGATTTTGCATTTGCGGCGGATACAGAGCTGGCGCTTGATCCGCGAGTCGAGATAGTGCCACTGGAGAAACTGGAAACGGACAGGATATACAAAGCCGTTATAAGCGATATTGAAGAAGCGAAAATAGATAGACCGTATAGCTTCGCATTTCAGATTAAATCGCCCTTTCAAGTTGTCGAAACATATCCCAGAAACGAAGCCGCTTATGTGCCGCTAAATTCGGGCATCGAAATCACATTCAGCAGAGAAAACACTAATGATATCGAAAAATTTTTTGAAATTGACCCGGATACGGAGGGTACTTTTGAAAGGCGCGGAAGAACTGTGGTTTTTATGCCCAAGTCGCTTCTAGAAAAAACAATTTATAGGGTTACCGTTAAAAATGGTCTTGGAGTAACCGGGAGCAACGATAAACTTGCGGAAGATTTCTCATTTGTTTTTGAAACCGGCGAAGGGCGATACACGGGTTCACGCCCATCATTCGATTTTTCCGGTGATTTTATTGAGTATATGCCGGGGGTTAAACCTGTTTTTTCAGTATCGTACTACGGTATAAATCCCAAGAATCTTAATATAGATGTTTACAAGTTTAATGACAATAACGAATTCGTGGACTCGTATTTGAAAAGTAGAAATTGGAAATACGGATGGGCTTATTATCATGTTCGAGATGCGTCAAGCGCGTACGAACCTAATAAAAATCAGCGAATCCTTTCATTCAGCCCAAGCATAATAAAGTCCGGCTATCAAGAATTTATTGAAATACCCCAAGTTCTGGATGAAGGTTATTACCTTCTGGATGTTTCGATATCGGGTAGGAAAGAGCAGGCGTGGCTTCAAATAACTCCGATATCGCATTATAATTCGATCACTCACGACTCAAGTATTATATGGACTTACGATTTTTTGGATAAAGAACCAATTGCGGGGGCTAGCGTGATATTTTTGGATTCAGGCAATAGTCCGGCTGAAACAAAGGTCGGAACAACAGACAGCGACGGCCTGTTACAGTTCAAAACCCCGCGATCGCTTCAGCGGGAGAATTATGATAATTCCGCGTCCCCAAGATTTTTGAAGATTAGCGCCGGCGGCACAGCGCCTGCTTATGTGAAAGTCGCCGATAGTTGGGGTTATGGCTATGGGGCCTCAAAAGGCGATGAATTTTGGGATTATATCGCAACAGACAGGTACGCTTACCAGATGAATGACATTGTGAGGTACTGGGGTGTTTTGAAGGGCAGAGATATGGACTTGCGGCAAAAATTGGTTGAGGTCGGAATTTACGAAGGGTACTCATACTATTATGACGAAGGGGGACTTTATTCATCGGACAAAAAGCCGCTAGTAAGCGAGAAAATTCTTGTCTCTCAATTCGACACAATAGAGGGCGGGCTTAGTTTTGAGGGCATTGCCCCGGGTTTTTACAGTGTTTATGTGAAGTTCAACGGTAAGACGATTTCATCATCAACCATTCAGATATTAACTTACGCAAAACCGGCTTACCAAATCATAGTTACACCTTCGAAACGCGCCATGTTTGCGGGAGAAGATGTAACCTTCGATGTATCGGCAAAATTTTTTGATGGCACTCCCGTTTCAAATCTTTTGTTAAAATATTCCGGATATTGGAATTCGTCATTTACGGGCGAGATAAGGTTGGATAAAGACGGCATAGGAAAGTTTTACTTCAAAACTTCTTATATTAGGGATGAATACTCGTATTATCCAACATATTATCCAAAAAGTTTAATCGTGAATTTCACTCCGAAACTCGAAGAAGAGGGCGAGGTGATAAGCAGGGGAAGTGTGCTTGTATTCGGTCCCGATATGTACCTACAGTCATTTTCCAAGAAAACCGGCGCGGATTCCTATATGTTCACGGCTAAGTTAAATAAAATTGTTATTTCGGGCAAGGAAAATTCTGAAGATTACTGGAGGAATGAATACATAGGAGATCCCGTTATGGGTCATCCGTTAAGCGCGAAAATTACAAAGATAACCTACGATAAAAGAGAAACCGGAGAATATTATGATCATATAAATAAGATTGTGCGGAAAATCTACGAATACGAAAGAAAGGAAACTGTAATTGAGAATGTGTCCGGCTCTGTCAATTCGCAGGGAGAGTGGATCTTTACAAGGAATTTTCCACAAGAAGAGGGATCTCATTATGTAATATATTTCTCGGGCAAAGATTCGGTCGGTAGAAACATATCGAGCTCTTCGTATGCGTCATTTTATTCGTCATACAGCGCGTGGAAAAACTTCGCTGTGGCTTTGAGTATAGGCGGGGAATCATTTTCAAAAGAATTCTCTCTTGGCGAGGATATAAACCTTGAGCTAAAAATAACTGAAGGAGAAAAACCGCAAAATCCCAAAGTTTTGTTTTACAGATTCCAAAACAGCATTGATGAAGCTCGCGTAGTTTCAGGAATGAATCTCCACGAGATTTTCGTAAAAGAATTTTCTCCGTCGGTGCAGTACAGGGCTGTGATATTAAGCCCGTTTGGATTTGAGGAATCAAACAGTATAAACGCGGCGTTTAAGGAAAGAGACAATAATCTAAACATAGAAATAAATTCCGGAAAAGAAAAATACAGGCCGGGCGAAGAAATCCAAATTGATTTTTCAGTAAAAGACGAATCCGGGAATCCGATGTCCGCGGAGTTGAATGTTTCAATTATTGACGAGGCGATTTTTCATATACTGCCATATAATTGGCAAAAAAGAATTCTAGGGACTTTATACAGGGATTTATACACTAATCCAATATCAAATACTTCGGAATATGTGAAACTCGATGAGAATTCAAGTGCGTCAGGAGGGGCTGAAATGGGCGGATGTTTTACGAGAGGTACGCCAGTTCTTATGGAAGGTGGAAACTTAAAATCAATAGAGGAGGTTAGGGTTGGCGATGTGGTTCTGACTTTCGAAGGCGAAAATTCAAAAAAACTTGTTCCAGCGATAGTTCAGGGAGTATCAAGTCATACCGTTGACGCGTTTTTGGTGATAAATGGTTCGCTTGAAGTTACGCATGAGCACAGATTATTCGTTAACGGCAATTGGGAATACGCAGGCAATGTAAAGCTAGGAGATCGGCTTAGGGATGCAGGTGGTAAAAGTCAGATAATTTCTTCCATAATGGAAAAACAGGCGCAAAATACGGTTGTTTACAATATAATGGTTGATAATCAACATACTTATTTTGCCGGCGGCTATTTCGTACACAATCAAGAAAAGGGAGGAGGCCCTTCTAGGTCTAATTTTGTAGATATTGCGCTTTTTGAAACGGTTCGCGCTAATTCCTCCGGAAAAGCAAGTGTTAAATTTAACGCTCCGGACAACATAACGGCGTGGCGAGTTACAGCGCGCGCTTTTGAGTCCAAGGAAATAAAAGCCGGAGAAAAGATAGAACTGGTTGAAACCTCCTTGCCTTTCTTTGTGGACGCTACTATGAATAGCACCTATCTGGTTGGAGATGAGCCGATTATCCGTTTGCGATCTTTCGGCGACGAGTACGATCCCAATAGGGGTGTTGATTTTCGATTAGGCGTGGATGACGAGGTTAATGGCGATTTTGGTATCGGCGCTGTTTTTATGCCGTTAAAAAATTTCGGCATATTTCAGGAGGGAGAACACGAGCTATTTATTTCCGCGAAACAAGGGAATCTCGAGGACTCAATAATTCGGAAGGTTAATTTTGTAAAGAGCTACTTCAAGAAAGGGGGATCGTCAACATACGCGCTATCGGAAGATTTGACGGATATAAAAGGGAATAAATACGGGAGCACTATGCTCGTTTTCGCGGATGCGGGGCGTGGTAAATTTTACCCTACGCTTTGGAACAATGCTTTAATCCATGGCATTCGGGCAGATCAACTCGCGGCTAAGTATTTTGGCGAAGAATTATTATCTCGATATTTTGACGATGCGAAGCCGGATGAATCGCTTGATTTAAGCGGCTATCAAACACCGGAAGGCGCAATAGCGCTTTTCCCTTACGGAGACAGCGATATTGAAGTGACTTCAAAGATGGCGGATTTAGCCCCGGAATTTATTTTCAGGGAACGCGTAAAGGCATACTTGAACAAATCTCTCGAAGATAAAAAATCAGATATAGGCCGCGCGGCAAAAGCTCTTTACGGACTTGCTAGTTTAGGTGAGCCGGTGCTTACGAAAATAAATTCAATAAAAGCAAGCGGCGAGCTTGGGTTCGAAGATGGAATTTATATTGCTCTTTCCTTAGCTAAAATAGGCGATAAAGAGTCGGCAAGAATCATCTACGAAAATGATATAAGGCCAAATTTGCGGTTTGATGGGAAAGAAGCATGGCTTTCTAGTGAGGACGATATGACAAGGCGAGTTAAGCTGACTGCGACCATTTCGGTGCTTTCTTCATATCTTATGTTGAGCGAAGACAGCGCTTCGTTGTGGAACTACATAAAAAGCCATGATCCCGAAAAAGACCTTGATGTATTGGAAGAAACGCTTTTTATGAAGTCCGAACTCGAAAATTCAAAGGATAACGAGGCAAAGTTTTCTTATAGAATAGACGACGAGCGGGAAGAAAGGGTGACTCTTGAAAAGGGAAAGTCCCGTAAAATAAATGTTTTTGAAGATGAGCTTAAGAAGATTCGTTTTTCCGATGTGCACGGGAATATATCCGTTATGAGCTTATACCAGACGAGCGTAGAGCCGAACGAACTCGTAAGAAATGACGAGTTAAGTTTGCGAAGAGAGTATAGAGTGAACGGCCAGAAACTTAACTCTTTCAATGAGGGCGATGTTGTTATGGTGCGGCTAGATCCGGACATCGCCAAAAGCGCTATCGACGGCGTTTACCAGGTGATTGATTATTTGCCTAGCGGGCTTAAGCCCGCGACAAGGGTATATGAAACTGGGTTATCGAATGAGAGGAATGATTGCAATATCATATGGTATCCTTCCAAAATCGTGAACAGCACAGTTTACTTCACAATTAACAAAGAGTTTGACAATAGCGCGTATTGCCAAAATAGAACGATAAATTATTACGCTCGGGTCGTTTCGAAGGGTAAATACACGGCAAACCCCGCGATAATTCAATCATTGAAAAATTTGAATAGTTTGAATATTTCAAGAGAGGATGTGGTGGAAATAAGGTAGTTATGAAGAGCATTTTTTTCTGGACAATTTTTCTTTCGGTTGCAACTGGAGCGTTCAGCTCCATTTTTATAGCAGTAAGTTTATCCGATTTTAATACAGATTATTCCGCGGATAGCATTTTGGCTTCACGGGATAGCGAGTATCGTCACTCCGGTTTTTTCGATTTAGAAAAAGACATACTGCGATATGTGGGATTCCCGTCTTCCCGCATAGAAGGTGCGGGAGAGTACGACGGCTATTGGGTTCAGGCGGGTATTACATCGCACCATCTGCCGACAGCATTGCCTTTTATTTCCGAGTTTTATAAAACCATTCAAAATTCAGACGGTCCCCGCGAAACATTTGCTATTATAGGGCCAGATCATTTGGAGAAATGCCGCGGAGATGCGGCTGTAACATATCTTGGATATCGTACTCCGTTTGGAGAGTTAAATGTGGATAAAGATGCGGTTCGAAACCTTGTTAACGCGGGGGCAACTTTGGATGATGAGTGTTTTGATGGCGAGCATTCAATAGCTGTTCAAACTTTGTTCATAAAATACCTTTATCCAAACGCGAAAATCGTGCCTATACTTTTTTCTTCGGACGCGAGCGGCGAATTGGTGGATAAAATAGTCAATTCACTTTTTTTAAACCGGGACAAGATAGCAGTAATCGGGAGTGTTGATTTTTCACACTATGAAAGTTACGAGCGGGCAAAGGAAATAGACGACGCAAGCGAAAATATGATCAGAAACATGGATTGGGAGGGATTCGCGTTAAAACACGCGGATTCTCCGGCATCTTTAGGGGCGGTTATATTATTCTCAAACAAGACAGGCGCAATAAACCCCTTAATTATAGGCAGGGCAAATTCGTATGAATTTAATTCTTCCAAAGATAATACTACGGGATATATGAATGCTTTGTTTGCCAACTACAAAAAAACAAAAGGAATCCTTACTTTAGCGTTTGTAGGAGACATTATGCTGACAAGGAATGTCGGGAAAAAAATCGAGGAATCGGGCGATTGGCGATGGCCATTTCTTAAAATAGGCGATTATTTAAGAAGCGCGGATTTGACTTTTGGCAACCTCGAGACGACAATTTCGGAGCGGGGGCATAATGTGGGGAGCATTTATTCATTTAGGTCCAATCCAAAAGTGATTGAAGGGCTTTTATTCGCAGGGTTTGATTTTTTGTCCGTGGCTAATAATCATATGGGCGACTGGACAAGAACCGCATTTGAGGACACCTTTAACATTCTTAAAGCAAACGGCATAGGATATGTGGGCGGGGGTTTCAGCGAAAAAGAGGCGCACAGCGCGAAAGCGCGCGAGATTAACGGAATAAAATTCGGATTTCTTGGCTACACCGATCTTGGAGCGAAATATACTGAAGCTAAGGGCGACATATCCGGCATCGCGTGGTCAAGCAAAGAGACGATAGAACGCGATGTTAAAGAGGCAAAAAATACCAGCGATTTCGTTATTGTTTCTATTCACTTTGGCGAAGAATACAAAACTTCATCAAACGCGCGCCAAAAAATTCTAGCGCGTGCCGCAGTTGATGCAGGCGCGTCTTTGGTTATAGGACATCATCCACATGTCATTCAAGAGATTGAAGAATACAATGGAGGTTACATTGCATACAGTTTGGGGAATTTTATTTTCGACCAAAATTTTTCCGAAGAAACAATGGAGGGTTTGATCTTGAAAGTATATGTTAAGAATTCAAAAATACTAAATATGGAGTCCGAAAAGGTGAATATTTCAGGTGATTTTCAGGCATACTTTAGAGATTAGCAATTGCCGATTTAGCTTCTGAATTTGCAATTAAATTCAGCATTTCAGGCATATTTAGGCCAAATTTATTGACAATATATTCAAATGGAGCTATAATACCCTCATAATTAAAAAGTCGATTAAGTAGAAGCTTCTTTTAATCAAATTTGAAGAAGTACGCAAAGAGTGAGATCGCGAAACTTTAATTTCTATATATATTAATTAGATAAAATAGTTAATATATTCAGATACAGTTTTAGTAGATTTGCACTTAAATTTAAGTGGAAGAATTTAACAACGGTGGAAGATCTTTCCAGGACCGTCCGATGGTAAAGGGAGAGTGGACTTGTTCCGAGTGTGGCGTAGCCATAACGGAATTGCCATTCAAACCAGCCGAAGGCAGACCCATATTTTGCAAGGACTGCTACAGGAACAAACGACCGAAGAGAGATTTTCAGCGGTAATTTTAAACTAAAAAGCCCCTTACGGGGCTTTTTAGTTTTCCACAGATTTTGTGGGTTTGGTAGTGTTCAAAAATACTTCCTATGCTATTATGCCTAGCTGGTTTTTAGGCCGGCATTTGTTGTGAACCTTGAAAACATAAATACTTAAAAGCAGGCAAAGGAGTGCGAAATGAACAGCGTCGGACAACGCCTTAGGGATGCTTTATGGTTTTTCCCATTAGACAAGTTTATTATTGTGTTCGGACTTTATGCATTTATGAGCGTTTCCACGCTTTTAATTAGGGGAACGGGCATTTTTAGCGCGCTTCTAGCGACATTCGGATTTGGCATCGTTTTTTTCGTATTTGCGATAGTGGTAGAGCGTAATACGGGGCTATTTGGCAATGGAATAAGAGATGATAAACCGTTTGCATCCCGGTTACTTTTCGGGCCGATAAAAAGATCCGAAAACAAACGCGGTCAAAAACAAACCAATACTGGTGCTAGGGAGCTTGGGGACTTGGCAGTTTTCGCGCCAAATGTCGAGCCACCTTCGGGAATCGAAGACGAAAATTTCAAACGGCGTATGCGCGTCAACCAGATTGACTCGGCTAGACGCGCGGCTAGAAAAATGCACGACAAGGTTATCCATACTGGTCTTTTCGTAGCTGTTTATATGGTTTTGTTCTGGTTTTCCTCTAACAGCATTACGGATTTTTTTACTTCAATCCTTGGGAGCGGACAATCTTCGCTGGGGGGCACTTTGGCAGGGGGAGGGGACATATCGTTTTCTTCGCCAAGTGAGCTTTTCATTATTGATTGGTTTTTACTGGTTGTTATATGGATTTTGATTGTTATATATTTCCCCAGGTGGTTTGTGTTCCTGATGCTCATAGCTATTTCAGGAATGCGTATTATGCTTCTGATATTTGGGGTAATGTCTTCAGCGTGGGTTATGAATATCGCAATGTTGCCGGTATTCTACATGGTGATGATGGTTTTTTTCTTCGGCAGTATTATGTGGCCGTTTCTTCAGCAAATCAAATATTTCAGGCCGGGAGACGCGTCGTGGGGGACGCCAAAGGGTTCTATGCGGGGTCAGCCCGAGGTAAGAGCAACGGTTGAAACGGAGTTGGCGAAATTCAGCGATTACATACAAGGTAAAAGCAAACGCCAGCCTACCCGCGGGATGATTTTCGAGGGTCCTCCGGGCACGGGGAAGACCCTATACGCTAAAGAAATCGCTACGGAATATAATATTCCGTTTGTTCTTGCCGACGGGGCCGCTTTTAGCGGTGTGCCTCTTCCTAACCTTGTGATGAAGTATATAGAATGGCGGACGAATTCTCTCGCGGATGAATATGGAGGAGTCGTATTCTTTATAGACGAGGCGGAACTTCTTCTTGGGGCGCGTCAGGGCATGGGTTCAGGCGGCCCTGCAATCGGATACGGAAAAATCCGCGATGTATGGGACCTTTTGCCGTATGACCGTATCGGAGCAACATCGAGTTGCGGGGTTTCATATGATTCATCCGCGACAAGGGAGCGTTTCTGGGGACTAAAAGAGCCAGCATATCTCGCTGATGAAAAAAAGATTCAGACCCACCCCTTTTTTATGCCAGTAGGGATGGGCGGCGGATCGTCAGGAGCTATTTACCCGTTCTTGACATGGCTTCAGGGCACCGGGTCACCCGGATTTTCGAGTACATTTAAGCGGCGGATTGTGAACGATTTGCTCGATGGTCTTTTTATTCCATCCAACATTCCCGGCACTCAAAAAGTTTTGCGTTTACCTCCGGCAAGACCCAAGCATCGGACAATTCTTTTTATCGGCGCGACAAACCGGGCTTTTATGATCGACCCCGCGATTCGTCGTCCGGGACGCATGGGCGTACCGGTAAGATTCAAGACCCCGGACTTTGAATCGAGAAAGGATATCATCAATCTGTATTTTACCAAAGTAAATAAAGACGGATTATTGCGCCCAGAACTGATGGCAGATGAAGTGATTGATGAATTCGCTCGGGCGACAGGCGGCATGAGCCCAGCTGAAATAGAAGCATCTATAAACACCGCTTACGATGTTCGCGGCACTCATATAAAAAACTTGTTGCGCATAAAGGGTTTGCTGGGTAAAGGTGTCATTTTCGACAATCTTCTCGAGAGTGATCGCAAGTATTGGCTTCGACATAAAGATGAACTGGATAGTGCCGATTGGGACGACGACAGGGCGGATATGCGTTCTCTTCTCGAAGCAAGAAATGCTCTTATTTACGGAAAGGCTGATCCCGGACTAACCACGGGACAACACCGGGAGCAAACCGCGATTCATGAATACTGGGGGCATTTCCTTACGCTCAAAGCCGCTCTTGGCGATGTGATTCGGCCGTCTGTTATTTCAGTTATGCCACGGGGTAACGCGCTGGGAATGATTTCTCATATACCCGTAGAAGAACGCGACCCAAAGCCGCAACATTACTATAAGGGACTGTTGCGGGTATCTATGGGTTCAATAGTCGCAGAGAGATTTTTCTTTGGAGAGAACCAGCCGGGCGTTTCAAGCGATTTGGATAACGCGACACGCATCGCGTGTTTTATAGTTCGCAGGGCGGGGATGGGTCCGTACGCATGTGGCGCGGAGGAGAGAAAGAAATTTGCCGAGTTGGGCGAAACGCTTATAGCTGTTACCGATTCCGGAATGGCTATGCTCAATCCATTTGCCCAGGATTTCGTGGAAAAGACGCTTGCGGATCCAAGTTCTCACGAGAGGGTAGCGGTTATGCTTGGCCAGGCGTTTGTTGATGACTACCGACTTATTCGCGCTAATGTACTTAAAGATTACGCATTTCATAGCGGTGTTGTTTCAGAGCTTCTCCGCTTAGAGGAATTGGGCGGTTCGAAACTCGAAGATATATGGAGTAAGCTCGGAGATATTTTGGTTACATGGAACAATATGAGCGAGGAAATGGTTTCCTGGTGGCCCGATAGGATCGTGGAACTGGAAAATTATTTCTATAATCCTTATCGTAAATCCGAATCAGACGAAGTGCTTGAAGGGGTATCGAAAGTATGAAACGGATTCTAAAAAATAGCGTTTATTTTGCTGTTATCGCGGGCATTGTTATACTGGGATCGCGGTCATATGCGGAGCCACAAGGGACGCTTATCGGAGACAAGGCGTTTATAGAATGCGAGAAAAAAATCAAAAACGCGGAATTTCGCGGCACAAACGAGCGTGAGAAAGTATCAAATCTCGCCGATTGCATAAACATAGTGCACGGAGAAAATATTTCCGTATCAGGATTTTACGATCAGAGAAGCAATTGGGTAGAATACGAAGTAAACCTAGATTTTGAGCGAGCGGATACGGTTGCCGATTTCACGGCGTTGAAAGATGCTGAAAAGAGAATTATCGGAGAACTTGCCACTACAACAGCAAGATTACTCGTTCCTGATTTGGGGAGCGGAAAATATAGCGGCGCCGGTATAGAAGGAATGAAAATAAGCGTTAGCAAGATTCATGTTTCACGGAGAAGTTCTGGTTCAGAGGAGGAGCTGTTTTTTGAGGATGCTCCATTTCTTCAACCGGGTAGAACTGGAGAGGCGTACTTTTTTCAGAGGGACGGTTTGGAAAAACTTGCGAAAGAGCCAAACAGTTTCAACTGGGAGATATATCAGTCGCCATCCACATGGAGTGAGGGTTATCCGCGGATAGGAACTCCCGAAGAGCCCAAGCCGCAACCGTCGGATAGGGCTATGCCAATAGAGTAAAACTTAAAAACCAACAGGAATGTTGGTTTTTTGTTTTCATTTGTTTTACCTTAAAAGCCGAAAACTTATTGCTTTATACTCGTTTTTGCTGGTATAAGGTTTATGGTAAGTCCTTTGACAAAGACGAGGTGCGTTATGATAAAACGGTTTTTCGCCATAGCTATGGTTTTAAGTTTGATTCTCTCGATATCGTGCGGCGGACAGACTGACACGAATCTCGACGAAAATTTGCCGGTTACAAAATCCACACCTGAAAATGTTGTCGAGAGCGGGATCAATCTCGATGATTATGATAATTTGCTCGTAGCTTACAACATTCCAGGATTGGATAAAACTTTTACTCCACTTGAATTATATGAAAGCGCGCACGGAAAACAAGTTGACAAAACCCTTTTTCCCCTGGTTCTGCCCGTGTTTATAGATGAAGATAATAACGCGGTTGCGGTTCTTGGTCACGGCGGGAAAGCAATGCTTATAGACAGGTATGTTATAGTTTCTTCGGTTGTAACTAAGTTTCCCGAACTTGATTCCCGGGATTTGCCCCCGCCACTTAGGGGTACGCATCCCGGACTTATGCTTGTTTTCGATGTGTCTCCGAGCGGAGATTTTATAAGCGAAGTTTTGGATGCGAGTTTGGCTAAAAATGAAAAATTAGGCATAGAGATTTTCAAAAGGAATTCGAATTCAATATATCCATTTCCAAAGTCCATGCCGTTTGAGCTCGGTTCGATGGAAGATATTTCTCTTGCCGATAGTGTTGTTTTCTACGGATACACATCCGGAATACAGGGAGAGTATTCCCTAACGGAAAAGAGAGGAGCTGTTTCGGCAATAGATCTCGAGTCGGGTATTTTCAGGATAAACGGGTCTGCGACTGTAAAAGACCCCGGCTCTCCATTGTTCACTTTGGATTGCGGAAGGCAGAAGCTGTCGGGAATTGTTTTGGGCTCGTTCGCCAATACGGGAAGAGAGAGTGAAACTTTTGTTGCCGGTATAAATAAAGTAGCTGAATTTTTTGAGCAGGAAACGGGAGTAGCGTTCAAAACGAAAGAGCCGGAATCCTTATGTAAAATCGAAAATCCGAAGTTGACTGGCGCGCTTGTTGAAAAAATGTCTGATGGCGAATACGACGCGTCTTTTGATGTCGCACATTTGAAAGGTTTTGATTTTGAAGATGCATTCAAGTGGGTGCGTCCATTCGAAGGTGTTATAGTAAATAAACAAAATCCAGATGTGATATCTTCGCTAGGGACTGCCCTGCTTATAGATGATTACGCGGTTGTGAGCGCTTCGGCGGTTAAACTGGACCCTTCTCATTCAGATGTCCATAGATACAGGATTGTATGGGGCGATTTGGAAAAAGGAGGGTTGGGGAATGTAGTTGAGTATGTTGAGTTTGCGGGTTACGACTCCACTAAGAGCGTGGCGTTATTCAGAAGGACTGATACTGCCCAATTTCCAATTCCAAAAGGATTGGAGCTTAAAATAGGTTCTTCCATGGAATTGAAAAATGGCGTTGAAGCCAGCGTTTTATACGCTTTTGGATTCTTCAGCATATCTGATTCGGAGCGAATAAGTAACGGCGCGAATCCGCTTGCTGTCGTAAGCAAGGTTAGCCAAGAAAACGCAGAGCGGGCATTCTATTTTCAGGGCAGTATTTCTGAACACGAGGCTGGTGCCCCCATTTTCGCGTTTAGGGACGGAGAGCTTGAGCTGGTTGGACTTAGCCACGGCCCGATGAATTCTTCGGAGTCGGAAACCTTAGGTCAGGCTTTGACAGTTGAATTTATGCTGAACGCCGTGGAAGAGATTAAATGCGCCAATTCAAATGCCGCGTGTGGTGTCACGAAAAGCACCGATTTTTATGAGCCGCAACCTAGAATGCCGGAAATCGCGGCTAAAATCGTTGTGATTGCTTCAGGAAAAGACAAGGACGGCAACGATAAGGAAGAATTAAAAACCGGAGAGGCGACTATACTTTCAGGAAAGTATGTTATCACTTCTTCAGAACTTTTCCCTAGAAGCGGAAGGTTGGTTCAGGGAAATTTTGAAGAGGATAAAAGCGATATAAGGGCGAATACGATTAGGATTGCCGACAACGATATTTCTATAAGAATACTTATGTTCAGGGATTTTTTGTATTTGGACGAGATAGGAAGCTTGTCGGACATGAAAGTCGATGAATACGACGAAACATACAAAATGGAGATCCTTAAAGTAATTTTAGTGGATAGAGAAAATGGATACGCGCTTTTAGAAAGAGGCGATCCGAAACTTGGCGTAAGCGCGGATATACCTATCTATCAAGGGCTATATTCGGATTTGGATTTTATAACTACTCATTTGGAAATTATTTCGGAAAATGGAAAGCCACGATTTGTGGAAGTAACAACCCACGGAAGAGTTACATACAGCCGAAGCGCGAACTCCGCGTTTATATTCAGCGGGTTTGTGCATGAAAATCTGGGAGCGCCTGTCCATGATAGGGAGAGCGGAAAATTAATCGGGATAATATCGCGAGGAGACCCCGAATTTGCGAAACAAATTAACACTGAAGGATTCGGACTTTCAATGCAATTTATCAAAGAAAAGATAAAGCAGAAAACTGGCATCAATATTTTCTAAATAGCCAGTAAAAGAGCGAATTACCCGCTCTTTTTGTTTTGAGAAATAAGGTAAGATTTAACCTAAAGTAAAATTGTAACGCAAGATTTAGATTTTTTTTGGTTAAAATAAAACCCGCTTTTGGCGGGTTTATGCATTGTTAACTTATTTTTGATAAATCCAATACTGAAAGCAAAGTTCCTACTATTCCCCTGGTAGTCATTTCTTCAAGTTTTGCGGCATCTCTCCACGGTATGAAATAGCAGGCATCTATTTTTTCGTCGCTATCCTCGGGCACGGACAATAATTGGGGTTTGAACGCATAGAAACCCGGCATTATCGGCCAAACTTCATCAGGCAGTATTTCTATAGAAAAAAAATGCAGTCCCTCATTATTTCTCGAAGTGTCGTGCGAAGATGCCTGGGGATTGATGTTATTTCCGGGAAGAAGTTTAATGCGATCGGGTGAAACGGTGAATCCGGTTTCTTCCCGAAGTTCTCGTATGGCTGTTTCTAGGTGCTCTTCTCCGAAATCCAATCTTCCCATCGGGGCATTGAGGACATTTTCTTCGCGTATAGTGGGTCTATACTGCCTGACAACGCATACAAAAAGTTGTCTTTCAATGATAATCCACGGTAGAATTATCGATCCGCCGCCGCCGTATGCATGGGATATTACGCCGCAGTATCCTTCGTTTCGCATTCCGAATTGGTATTCGTATTGGATTCTGGGATGAAATAATCTTAGATGATTGACTTTCTTAATGATTTGTCCGTTTAATTCGACCACCCAGTCCCTTTCTAATTCTTCTTCGTCTGTCATGGGGCGTATTATTCGCGGATTCACGCCTAAATTTTCAAACGGCATAATCCATCCTCCTATTTTATACACTTGCCCTACCGGAAAATTTTTTGTAAAATGTAAGCGTATTTCACGGGTAAAGTATATGTAAAATTAACAAATATGTCAAATGGAACTCATTAAAACATTTCAATCATTGCATATATTGCGTCTAAGCTACGGCGAAGAGTTAAGGGAACAGCTTGAGAAGTTTTGCGCGGATAACAATATCGGCGCGGCGTGGATAAACGCCATAGGCGCCACTAAGGAGCTGGAAATAGGAGTTTATAACCTTAAGGAAAAGAAATACGACACAAAAGTATTTTCGGAAATGCTTGAGATAACAAGCGTAATAGGAGATATGTCAATTAAAGACGGCAAGCCCTTTCTGCACGCGCACGGGACTTTCAGCAGGCCGTCAATGGAGGTAGTGGGCGGCCACATTATGAGGTGCGTAACTTCTGCGACTCTGGAGATTTTATTAAACAAAATCGAAGGGTCTATGGAAAGACAGCATGATGAGTTTTCGGGTCTTCATTTGCTGTGCAAGGATTAAGTTTTAATTAAGTTATAGTTTATTTTGATATGAGAAAGAGAAGAGTGTATTTGGATCATGCCTCATCAACTTCCGTTGACACGGCGATTTTCGATTTTATGAAACCGTATTTCACTGATAAGTACGGCAATCCCGGGGGTATGCACCTTTTTGGCCAGGAGGCGCAGGTTGCGATAGACGATTCAAGGGATAAGGCGGCAAGATTTTTTGGGTGCGATTTTTCGGAAATAGTATTCACTGGTTCGGCGACGGAAGCGAACAATTTGGCGATAAGAGGTATAGTAAAAAATACTTTATTGGCAATACCTAATTTCATACCGCATATCGTAACTTCCAAAATAGAACATTCTAGCGTGCTGGAAACGCTAAGGGATTTGGAGAGGAACGGGGTCGAAGTTACATATCTAGATGTGAACGGCGAAGGATTCGTAAACCCTGATAATATCGCAAACGCGATAAAGGATACAACGATACTAATTTCAATAATGTACGCAAGTAATGAGATAGGCACTATACAGCCGATACAAAAGATATCGCAGGTAGTTTTGAACGCCAGAAAAAATTTCAGCAAAACCCCTAAATTAAGCAAGGCCGCGAATATTATGCTTATGGGTCGAGTTGAAAATCACGAAGAAACTTCTCACGGAAAAGAACCCTTGCTTAGCGGGGCTCCGTACTTCCACACGGACGCGGTTCAAGCTCTTAATTATTTGGATTGCAATGTTTCAAGATTGGGAGTGGATATGCTTACATTTTCCGGGCATAAGATCTACGGTCCTAAAGGAATCGGCGGTTTGTATGTCAAAAAAAATACTCCAATAGCATCAATAATCACAGGAGGAAAACAGGAAATGGGATTTCGTTCAGGTACGGAAAATGTGCCCTACATAGTTGGCTTTGGTATGGCTGTTGAAATAGCCGGCAACATGAGAATTGCGGAAACGGTGCGGTTAGAAAAATTGCGCGATTATTTTGTTAGGGAAGTTATAAAAAGAATACCCAGCGCAAAGCTAAATGGTCCGCAAAAAAGCGGAAGGCTGGCGAATAACGCGAATTTCTTATTCAAAGGTTTTCCCGCGAATAACTTAATAATAGCGCTTGATCGCGAAGGTATAGCTGTGTCGTCAGGAGCGACATGCACAATTAAGACAGTAGTTTCATCGGAAACATTAATGGCTATAGGACTGGACAAAGAAGAAGCAAAGCAAAGCTTAAGATTTACATTTGGAAGAGGAACTACGGAAAAAGATCTGGAATATGTTTTATTCAATCTCGAAGATATAGTGAATAAAAATAGGTAATAAATGCCGGTAAAAACTAAAGAGCAAAATATTGCGTCTTTTAAGTAGGTAGCCGAATTTATGATTTCGAATTTCGGCGAGATATGAGGATAACATCCTCGTTTTTAATTAAGCTAATATACGGCAAGCTCGCCTAAGCATTATCAATCTTGACATAGGATTGATAATTTTATAAGATGAGATGTAAATGATATAATAAAAACATCTTGCAGAATTTTACTCAAAAATCTCAACAGGCGCTTCAGGACGCGCATAAATTAGCGCAGGATTTCCAGCATCAACAAGTTTCGGACTTGCATCTTTTGCGCGCCTTGCTTTCAGGTAAAGATTCCGAGGATTCAATAATCATAGGGATACTGGATAAACTCGGCATAGATTCGTCTTTTATAAGAGGCAAGGTGGACGAAGCATTGGCTAAAATAGTCAGGGTGTCGGGGGATATAAATATGCCATTCGGGCAGGTAAATATCACTCCTACGCTGGCAAGAATTTTGGGGAGGGCTCAACAGGAGGCAAAGAATTTGTCGGACGACTACATAAGCGTTGAGCATTTATTTTTGGCAATAGTGGCTACAGATTGTCCGGCAAAAATTATTTTAAGGGAAGCAAATTCTTACGCCGGCTCTGTTGTGGGGTCGGGCACTCAACAGGAATTAGATTATGAAACGATACTCAAGATATTGGCGGAGCTTCGGGGAAATATGCGCGTTACAGATCCGGAACCGGAGAGTAAATTTCAAGCACTCGAAAAATATTCAAGGAATCTAACAAAACTTGCTCGCGAAGAAAAACTTGACCCCATTATAGGAAGGAATGACGAGATACGAAGGGTCATGCAAGTTCTTTCACGAAGGACTAAAAATAATCCAGTTTTAATAGGAGAAGCGGGAGTTGGAAAGACGGCTATAGTAGAAGGCCTTGCGCAGAGAATTGCTTCAGGCGACGCTCCAGACAGCATAAAGGGCAAGGAGTTGATAGGACTCGATATAGGCGCCCTTGTTGCGGGTACAAAATATAGGGGAGAGTTTGAGGACAGATTAAAAGCGGTAATCAAGGAAATACAGAGATCCGCTGGCAATGTGATATTATTTATAGATGAATTGCATACGATAGTAGGCGCGGGAGCGGCGGAAGGAGCGATAGACGCGTCGAATCTTTTAAAACCAGCTTTGGCAAGAGGAGAACTGCACGCGATAGGCGCGACAACACTTCGTGAATACCAACAGCATATAGAAAAAGATCCGGCGCTCGAAAGGAGATTTCAGCCAGTTTTGGTTTCAGAGCCGAGCGTTGAAGACACGATTGCGATACTGCGCGGCATTAAGGAGAAATACGAGCTTCACCACGGAGTTAAAATAAAAGACAGTTCGTTGATAGCGGCGGCTAATCTCTCCCACAGATACATAACTGGAAGATTTCTTCCGGATAAGGCCGTGGACTTAATAGATGAGGCGACAAGCGCGCTTCGTATGAATATAGAGTCGGAGCCGGAAGAATTGGACAAGTTAAAGCGCGAGATGAGGCGGCTCGAGATAGAGAGAGAAGCTCTAAAAAGAGAAAAAGACAAGAAAACCAAAGAATCCCTTAGAGATGTCGAGAGACAGCTTTCAAATATATCCGAAAAAGCAAGGTCTCTTGAATATAAATGGAAAAATGAGAAAGAGCTTATATTTAAGATAAGGGATCTGAAAAAGAAAATAGAACAATTGCGTCAAGAAGCCGAAATCGCGGAACGCGCGGGGGATCTTCAGAAGGTCGCGGAAGTCAGATACAGTAAAATTCCGGCGCTTGAAAAAGACGCGAAAGAAAAAGAAAAGGAACTTGTAAGGATCCAAAGTTCTTCAAGGATACTAAAAGAAGAGGTTACGGAGGAAGATATAGCGGAAGTGGTTTCTAAATGGACTGGCATACCCGTGTCCAAAATGCTGGAAGAGGAGCTTATCAAGCTCAAAGATATGGAGAAAGTTCTGCAAAAGAGAGTTATTGGGCAGGAGGGGGCGGTTGGCGTTGTGAGTAACGCGATAAGGAGAAGTAGGGCGGGAATATCGGAAGAGAATCGCCCGATAGGGTCATTCATATTTCTCGGGCCTACGGGTGTGGGTAAAACCGAATTAGCAAAAGCATTGGCTGGTTTTATGTTCAACGACGAGTCCGCGCTTATCCGTCTTGATATGTCGGAATACGGCGAAAGACATTCAGTGGCAAGGATAATAGGTTCGCCTCCCGGGTATGTGGGCTACGAAGAAGGCGGGCAATTAGCGGAAAAAATCAGGAAAAGACCATACAGCGTAATACTTTTTGATGAAATAGAAAAAGCTCATCAGGAAGTTTTTAACATTTTACTTCAGATTTTGGATGACGGGCGTCTGACAGACGGTAAGGGAAGAGTTGTAAATTTCAAGAATACCATAATAATTTTAACATCAAATATCGGTTCGGAACTATTGAAGGAGAGCGCCAGTTTGGGGTTCAAGAAAGGCAATGGCGATATTTCGCGCGATGAAAATATTCGGGAAAAAATTATGCGCAGTTTACGGGAAAATTTCAAGCCGGAATTTTTGAATCGCCTTGACGAGATAGTCATATTCAACAGCATTTCTCCAAAAACACTTTCGCGCATCGTGGATTTACAGCTTAATCTCATAAAAGAGAGATTAAGGAATCAAAGAGATATTAAACTCGTGTTCGACGCGAATGTAAAGGGGTGGCTTGCCGAAAAAGGATTCGACATAAATTACGGCGCGAGGCCTCTAAAACGGGTTATTCAAAAGGAGATTCTCGATGTGCTTGCGTTAAAAATAATCTCCGGAGCGATTAAATACGGAGATACGGCCAAAGTCGGCATCGTGGACGGCGCGGTTCAAATAAATTAAGCAGATGAGATTATTCGGAATTTTCATTTTTTTGATTATTGCGTTCGCGGCAGGTTTTTTTTGGCGTGATTCAATTTACGAAGTAAAGAATACATCAAATGATATCGGATACAATAAGGATGCGTTGCTTATTGGGAAAAATGAGATACTAGTAGAAGTGGCTGATACCGAGCTTCTTCAGTCGGTTGGGCTTAGCGGTAGGGATTACCTCGGCGAAAACGAAGGGATGCTTTTTGTGTTCGATATATCGGAGCAATACGCTTTTTGGATGAAAGATATGCGATTTCCAATTGATATAATATGGATAAGCGAAGATAAAAAAGTGGCGGATATTACAAAAAATTTGACGCCCGAATCTTATCCCGCTCAATACACGCCGATTGTTCCAGTTTCGCTTGTAATTGAAGTGAACAGCGGATGGGTAGATGGGCATGATGTTAAAATAGGCGACATGGTAACTTTGCCGGATTTTGATTGAGGGCCGTTAATTCAGCGAAAGAAATTAAGGATATTTTTTAAGCGATTTTTTGTTAGGAAAAATTGCTGATACGGAAACCTATCAAGCGTATCTTTTTCCGTCGGGATGGTGTTTTTCCTATTATCTTAGAGTGCGGGACAAAATGCCACAAAAGACGCAAGGCATCCCTTTCAATTGTTTCAATATCGGTAACGCTATAACCTGCCGATTTCGATTTGGTGTGGGTTTTGAAGTCGGAAAACCTCACTCTTACCGTAATCGTCTTAAAATTGCGGAATCCCTGCGATTCAAAAAGAGCTATAACTCTCCGGACTATGGGGAAAAATTCCGGAAGTATGATCGAAAGATCGTCGGTATCGTTTGGGAAAGTATAGTCGTTGCTTACGGATTTAGTTTCGTGGAATTTCGCAATTTCTCTTTTATCTTTTCCGCGCGCGGATTCGTAGAGCGAAATTCCATGTTCACCGAGCAGGTCATACAAATACGGCTGGTCAAGCTGGCGAAGATCAAAAACGGTATTTATCTTCAGTTTTCTAAAAATAATTTCAGTTTTCGGACCTATTCCTGGAATTTTTCGAATATCAAGCGGATCCAAAAAGGCCTGCGTTTTTTCGGGTGAGACAATTGTCAAGCCGTCCGGTTTCTGAAAGTCGCTCGCGATTTTCGCTATAAGCATATTCGGCCCAACGCCGACGGAGGCGATAATTTTTTCCCGTTCGCGTATTGCGGTTTTGATTTCTTCGGCAATTTCCCGTGGGTAGTAAGTATGATTATGAAAATTATTCGCGTTCGATAGGTCGATATAAGCTTCGTCTATTCCAGCTTGTTCGAATTTCCCATTGTATTTTTCCGATATATTGGCTAGTATTTTCATTACCGCATAAGATATTCTTTCATAGAGAGAGCTGTTGACCGGAAGGAATATTGCTTTTGGGCAGAGTCGCCACGCTTTAGATATAGGCATAGCGCTGTGTATGCCGTATTTTCTCGCCTCATAGTTAGCGGTTGATACCACGCCTCGTCCTTTGCCGTTTAGTGGATTCGCGCCTACCACTATGGGTTTACCTTTGAAATGGGGATTTTCTCTTTCTTCGGAAGACGCGAAGAAAGCGTCGAGATCTACATGGAAAATTGTACGATGATTTTTTACCATGATATTATATATACTATTATGACAGATTCAAGAGCCGCCAAACTTTATAATTTTTTTATTTCCAATTCCGGTAAATTTTTTTGGGTATTTTTTTTGCTTACATTCTTTGGGCTTTTTACGCCATCCGCGGGAGAACAAAGCGAGATATACAATCTGGATATATTAGTCCATTATATTATGTTTGCGGCTTTCTGCACCGCCAGCATTATTCATTTTGGCAACAAAAATAATTCAAGCGCAATAGGCATTTTGCTTATACTAGCTTTATTTATTCCCGCGAGCGAATTCATACAGGAAAATTTTGTTGTCGGCAGGGGCTATGAATTCACCGATATATTGTCTGGATACGCGGGTATTTTAAGCGCGTATCTAGTAACGGGTCGGGGTCGGTCCGCCAGGTCCAGCGCGAATCGCAAAGTGTTTTGAGGATAATCAATTACGGTTAGCGACTAGACCCCGATCCTAAAATTTAACCATGCGAATTTATGTATCGGCGAAGCCGAATTCAAAAGAAAATAAGGTGGAGAAAATAAGCGAAGATCATTTCAGGGTTTATGTATCCGAGCCGCCCGTAAAAGGCAGGGCCAATTATGCGATTATAAGATTACTCTCGGAATACTTTGCCATGCCGCCGGGCGGAGTGCGAATATTCCGCGGCCATTTGACGCGCGAGAAAATAATTGATATATTTCTTTAGGTTTACGATAGGGAGGCGTTATGTCAGCGAATATTTCTTTGGATGCGCTTTTGGAAAGACTTCGAAATG
>Ga0155117_112_pt2 | contig 37479 bp, 35 predicted proteins | sample RifCSPhighO2_01_FD_106085 | JGI IMG/M metagenome (GOLD analysis project Ga0155117, IMG submission 106085) | Candidatus Spechtbacteria bacterium RIFCSPHIGHO2_01_FULL_43_30
CTGGAGCGCAACGACGACGGTTTGTGGCTGGACGGCAGTTGGGCGAAGCCCGGCTACGAGTGGGATCCGGGCTACAAGTTCGTGTTCCGTCTCCGCAAGTCTGAATCTTAAAACCTTTTCCTCTTTATAATTTTTGATCCTTTGGCTCTTGGATTCTTTGATCCTTTGCATTCGCTTGCGGAGCAAGCTTGGGTTAAATTAGTGACATGACGGATAAAATATGGTATTCTAAATCTCTTAATTGACGGTATTGAAATCAAAATGGAAAGAATTTGGACAAAATTAAATAGATATTTCAGTACGACCCGTTACAACCGTTACAAGTCAAATATCGCCCCCAATAAAGCTAAAGTAGTAGTAGCGATGAGTGGCGGAGTTGATTCAAGCGTATCAGCGGCTTTGCTCAAGATATCGGGATACGATGTTACGGGCGTATTTATGAAATGCTGGTCCGAGGAAGAGATGCCAACCGGCGTTTGCACTTCCGAAGAAGACGAGCAATGGGCTCGTCGCGCGGCGTCTAAAATAGGAATACCATTTTACAGCATAGATTTCGTAGGCGAATATCGACAGAATGTGGTGGATTACTTCATCGAAGAATACAGGCAAGGACGCACGCCAAACCCGGATGTAATGTGCAACCGCGAGATAAAATTCGGGGTTTTTTATGATTGGGCTATAAATAGTTTGGGGGCGGATTATATTGCGACTGGGCACTATGCGAGATTGGTTTACGGCAACGGCGCAAAAAGCAGTAAATCGGACTCCGCGAATCCTAAATTGCTTAAGGGCATAGACCCAAATAAGGACCAGAGTTATTTTCTATGGGCGGTTGATCGGGAAAAGTTTAAGAAAGTTATTTTTCCCGTAGGTGAATATATGAAAAGCGATGTGAGAAAACTGGCGCGGGAGTTTAACTTGCCGAACGCGACAAGAAAAGACAGCCAGGGAATTTGTTTTATAGGCAAACTTGAAGTTTCAGATTTTTTGAAAGATTTCATACCCGATAAAGAAGGCCCCATCGTTAACGCGAAAGGCAAAATTGTCGGAGAACACAAAGGACTTCATTATTATACGCTAGGGCAGAGGAAAGGGATAAATATAGGAGGCGGGCCGCCATACTATGTGTGGGGAAAAGATCGCAAAACAAACACACTTTTGGTTTCGCGCGAATTCGACGACAAGCTTTTCGGAAAAGGGGCTGTATGCTCTAATGTAAACTGGATTTCGGAAAAACCCTCTAATTTCCCATATAAATGCAAGGTAAAAATACGGTATCGCCAGGAAGATAAAAATGCTAGAATAAAAGGTGTGAATAAAGACGAGAGCATTAATGTTGAGTTCGGTTCAGGCGAACGCGCCGTAACCCCGGGCCAGTCAGTTGTTTTTTATAGGGGCGACGAATTAATTGGGGGAGGAATAATTAACTAGGTTTTAGGCGTTAGGTTATAGGCATTAGACGAATTTCAACTCTTTCGTCATAAAACCTGTTACCAAAACCTAATGCCCGGCTCTTATGGACATCGGATTTCGTTTCAGAAAAACACGCGAGGAGCTTACTAGGTTCCAGCAAAGAATACGCTCTAAGATGTTAAGACGAGATGAGCTTCAGAAACAAATAGAGGCGACCGAGGGAAGGATGCAACAGATGCGGGTTTTGGAGATGGATCTTAGGAAAAGCAAATCTCTTCTTATCCGGACGGAGATGGAGATAAAGCGTTTATTGGCTGAAAAGAGTCGCCTTCAGCGAGAGCTCCCTCTTATCGAGTCAGAAATAAGAAAAGTTGAAATGGAAAGAAGGTTCGGCGCGAATAAGGGAGATTTGATTAGCAGAGAATAGGACAAAAATGACCGCTGAAAAATTACGGGAAGAATTTTTAAATTATTTCAAATCGAAGGGACATTCAGTCGTTCCCTCGAGCTCATTATTGCCCGATGATCCATCGGTGCTTTTGACTACCGCTGGAATGCAGCAGTTCAAGCCCTACTACACAGCGAAGGCCGACCCCTTGAGTTCTCCGCACACATCGCTTTCCGGAAAACCGATCGGATCAAAGAATGCGGTTTCGGTGCAGAAATGTTTCAGAACTTCGGATATAGATGAAGTTGGAGATGAAACCCATCTTACATTTTTTGAAATGTTGGGAAATTTTAGTTTTGGAGGATATTTCAAGGAAGAGGCGATAAATTTCGCTTATGAATTTTTAACAAAAAAACTCGGCATAACTATTGATTATGTTACCGTATTCAAGGGAGATGAAAGTGTTCCTATGGATATGGAATCGGAAAACGAATGGAATAACCTTGGCTTTTCAAAAGAAAATGGCAATGTGAAGTTCTCCGGGCGAGAGGATAATTTCTGGGGGCCAACCGGAAGCGAAGGGCCATGCGGGCCGACTACGGAAATTTACATAAAATCCATGCCGGAATCGGGTCAATCTACGGAAATTTGGAATATAGTTTTCAATGAATACTACTCAAACAAAGACAAAACGCTTGAACGGCTTAAAAATCCCGGCGTTGATACGGGAATGGGCCTTGAGCGCCTAGCTATGGTTTCGCAGGAGGTGAAAAATATATTCGAAACCGATTTATTCGGACCTATTTTAAGTTTAATTCCGAAAAATATGCCGGAAAGAATAAGACGAATAGTGGCGGATCATGCCCGGGGCGCCGTATTTTTGTTAGCCGACGGGATTTTACCATCCAACAAAGAGGCTGGATATATATTACGCCGCTTATTAAGAAGGATAATTGTTCACGAAGATATGTCATCCGATGGAGCGGCGGGGCATTCGGGATATGGTTTTAACATTCATTTAATAATGGAAAAGATAATAAGCGAGTATGGTTCGTCATATCCAAAGCTAATTTCGCAGAAGCAAATAATACTGGACGAATTCGAAAAGGAGCGGGAAAAATTTTCAAAAACTTTGCGCAAGGGATTGAGGGAGTTGAACAGGATCGGCGAGATAAACGCGAAATCCGCGTTTTATCTATATGAGAGTTTTGGGTTGCCATATGAAATAATAAAAGAACTTGGGGAAGATAAAGCGAAAGGTCTTGGCAGGGAAGAATTCGACAGCGAATTCGACAAGCATAGGGAACAGTCCAGGGCGGGCAAGGAAAAGAAATTCGGCGGTCACGGCCTTATACTGGACACCGGCGAGTTGAAAGCATCAAATGAAGAGGAACTGAAAAAGGTAACCCGCCTTCATACTGCAACGCATCTTTTGCAAGCGGCTTTGCGGAAAGTTCTTGGCGATAATATTCATCAGGGAGGTTCCGATATAACCGCCGAGAGATTGCGTTTTGATTTTCATTTTGAAAGAAAACCGTCAAGCGTCGAGTTGAGCGAGGTAGAAGATTTAGTAAACAGGGCCATAGAGCACGATTTGGATATGGGTTACGAAGAGATGCCGTATGGGGAGGCGATAAAAACAGGCGCTTTGTATTTCGAAAAGGAAAAATATCCGCCTAATGTCAGGGTATATACGGCAAAAGATTCAAATACAGGAGAGGTTTTTTCCCGGGAACTATGCGGCGGACCTCATGTGTCGCATACGGGAGAACTCAAAAGTTTCAAGATTTTTAAGGAGGAATCGGTGGGCGCCGGGCTAAGAAGAATCAGAGCTACGGTAGGCGAAAAATAGTCGTTTGATAACGCGGCGGAAGTTTGCGTTTCTGATATTCTTTTCATCTGTGATATAATAATAACAGAACATCTGCGCAATATTTAATGACAGGAAATCATGCGGCGGGTTATAGTTTTGTATAACGCGGTAAGTCGCAAAACATCATAATGCCAATAAAATTTTTGGATTTTCCCAAGAATTTGAGCAGATGATCTTAATGAATGATATCGAAAGCTTTTTTTTCGAAAGGTTTTGTTCCGTTTCTGAAACGCTTTGGAAGCGAGTCGTTTATAATACTTGATATAGGGACATTCAGCGTCAAAGCTATGGTCGTGGAGATCCACGGGGACTCCGCTCAAATGTCCGGATATTCAAAGAAAAATCACGCTGGATGGGATATGAACTCTAATCAGGGATTTGACCCGTCCAAGATAGCGGAAACATGCGATTTTACCCTAAAGGATTTGAAAAAAAAATCGGGCAGAAAGTTTAGATCTTCCGATAAAGTCGTACTTGGCATAGGCGGAGGATTTATGTACGGCAAAACAATTCCGCAGTCATATATACGGGAAAATCCCGGAAAGGAAATAGATAATGTGGAATTCATAAATATTCTTCAGAAAATCCAGCAAAGAAATTTCGAGGCGATAAGAAGGGATTTCAAAAAAGAAACTGGCCGATCGGAATTGGAGGTGAGGATTGTGAATTCCGCGATTCAAGAAGTGAAAATAGACGGTTACCAAGTGGTTAACGCCATTGGATTTAGCGGAAAGGAAGTAGTGGTGAGTCTTTTTAATTCCTACATAGCCGAAGAGCATCTGAATGATTTTCTTAAAATAGTTAAATCTCTCAAATTAGAGCTTGCTTCAATAGCTTGCGAACCATTCGCGGTGTTTAGTTCGGTATCTAAAGGCGAAAAAAACGCAAGCGAATTCATCCTAATAGATATCGGCGGCAGTGTGACGGAAGTGGCTTTATCCAGAAAAGGCAGGCTTGAAGACATAAGGTCTATTCCGATAGGTGGAACATCTTTTACAAGAAGTATTTCAGAGGGCTTGAAAGTGGGTTTTTGGGAAGCGGAGAATATTAAATGCGGATTTTATCAGGGAAATATGAGCAGGTCGGCGGCTAAGAAAATTAACGACCTATTGGCGAGAGACATGGAGGTTTTTTTGAGAGGTCTTAGCATGGTTTTGTCGGATTTTTCGCATCTTAGTCTTTTGCCTTCGCGAATATATGTATATGGGGGAGGTTGTATGTTGCCTCTGCTTTTCAAAGAACTAAAGCGCAAGGAATGGCGCGATAGTTTGTCGTTTTTTTCAAAGCCCATTGTCGGCACCCTTAGCCCGATTGTTGGTTTAATTGATAATCCTTCAAAGATTGAATCAAAAGAACTAAGCGATGTAAGCTGGACCATTCCGGTCGCGGTCGCGAATATGTTTATCAAAGAGTTTCGCCACGAAGACGAAACCGCTAAAGTTCTAAAAAGAATTTTGCGCTTGATACAAGATTAAGCGAGCGTATTTTATTTAGGATAGCAATATAAATGGATTCCTACATTATACAAATCAAATCCCAAGACGAACTGACCTTGCTGATAGATAAAATTGTAAGTACGGAAGCACAGCGAGTATATTTGTTGATCCCTGAAAATTCTCGGATCGCGCAACACGCGCTGAATTTTCGTTTGCTGAAGCGCGAAGCGGACGCTTTGGGTAAAGAAATAGTTATTGTGTCGGCAAATCCAAGAGTGCAGGCGCTTGCTTTGAAATCTTCAATTCAGGTTCATCACGAAACGGAAGAATTCAAACTGGGCGCAAGGGAAAAGAATAATTCAAATGCGGAGGCACAACCCAAACGAGTAGGGGACATAACTCCTCCTCCGGCATCGCAATTTATCAAAGGAACAGAGATAGGAGAAGCGGGTCAAGGCGAGCGAGGAGTTGCCGAGGTATCAGTTTCGTCATCGAATAAAAAAGACAGCGCATCGTTTGGCGGGAAAGAAGATGCCGGCAACAACTTAGCGGAACGGCGCGTAAAAACCCCAAACGAAGCTATTACTAAGAAGTTATTTCTTCTGCCAAGTCTAGGCAGTGTTAAGCTATTATTGCCAAAAGGAAATTTTCGCCGAGATAAAAGTAAGCCGAATGCGGTGCCATCGGGAGATTTGAAGATAGCACGACTTTTAGATAGCCGCAAAAAGATTTCGCGGGGAATATTTTCCGCAAGCAAGATTAAAGTATTCAAGGCGATTTTGGGTTTTCTCGTTTTAATTTCAGGTTCTATCACGGCGTTTACTTTTTATTCAATTCTGCCAAGTTCAAAGATTTTCGTGAAGCCGGTGAGTGAGGATTTGAGCTTTGAGCTTTTCATAAAAGGCGACGCTAATATTTCAGAAATAAACGAAAAAAATCTGACGATACCGTCTCAAATATTCGAAAAAACCGAGGAGGTTTCGAAAGTAGTTAAATCTTCCGGAGAAAAGGAAATAAAGGAAAGAGCAAGGGGAAGGATAAGGGTGTATAATTCCTATAGTTCGGAACCGCAGACATTGGTAAAAACCACGAGGTTTATATCAGAGGACGGAAAAATATTCAGGACTACGGAAACAATAGTTGTGCCCGGGGCGAAAGTAGAGGGAGGAGAAATAGTGGGCAGTTCGATTTTTGTGAATGTGGAAGGTTCCGAAACCGGCGCGGAATACAATATAGGTCCATCATCATTTTCAATTCCAGGATTCAAGGGAACTCCAAAATATCTTGCTTTTTATGGCAAATCGGAGGAGAGTATGTCTGGAGGCAAGATTGCGAAGGTTAAAGTTATAACTGAAAACGACTATAATACGGTCGTAAGTCATATTGAAAGAGATTTGAAAACGCAATCTACGGAATCCCTTAAATCCTTAATACCTGCCGGTTTTTTTGTGCCGGATGAAGCTTACGAAATAAGCGATGTCTCCATAATTTCGCAAAGCAAAATTGGAGACGAAGCCGAAGCATTTTCTGTATTGGGAAGGGTTTCATTGAAGGCGTTCGCAATCTTGGAAAAAGACGCGTTTGATTTGTTAAGTAATGATTTTACCTCCAGATTTCCCGCAATGCGCCTTTCCGATAATCAAGCCAAAATGACCTTTGATGTTAAATCAAAGGATTTCAAAGACGGAATCATAGGCATTACTTTGTCTTCTAATATGGAAGCATTCGCTGTGATTTCCGTTGATGAAATGAAGGAGAAGGTTATAGGGAAAAGTGAGGTGGATGTGAGAAGGGTTTTATCTTCATACCCGGGAGTTAAAGAAGCAAAGGTAACATTCTGGCCGTTTTGGGTCAACTCTATACCGGACGACCCGTCTCGTATAGAGATTATTATTGAGTAACATTTGGTTTGCGATTAGTATTTTAGTAAATAGATTAGCCCCCGAATACGGAAAAGGAAATGGTCATTGACTACTTTTCGATTATTTGATATCTTATTTACTATAAATAGATCATCCCATTTAACCCTCGAATGAGCGTGAAAAATGAGGAAAACAGAATAGATGGTGTAGCTTCGGAGGCATTGCCAAATGCTACTTTTCGTGTAAAATTGGTAGATGGCAGAGAAGTTTTAGCTCACCTTTCCGGAAAGATGAGATTGAATTTTATAAGAATTTTACAGGGAGATAGGGTGTCTGTGGAATTAAGTCCGGACGGTACGATGGGAAGGATTGTTTATAGATACAAATAAAAAAGCTGATTTTAACCGCGCAAAACGCGGTTCGGGCTATGCTTAAGGTTTCACGGCAATTGGCGCAAACTTACGCGGAATTTTACGCGTCAGTATGCGGGCAGTTTGCGCGGATCCGTGAGTGAATGAAAGTACGCGCATCTGTTAAAAAAATTTGCAAGCAATGCACAATAGTTCGACGCCATGGTCGCATTTTTGTTATATGCAAGACAAACCCCAAGCATAAGCAAAGGCAGGGCTAAATTTTTTTTGGTCAATTTATAAATATCCTCAAAACCCGTTGTGAGAACTTTATAAAAATTTTTCAAAAGATTTTTATAAAGTGCCCATAATTGCAGGCGATTCGAGCTTCGCGTTTGCGCGGCTTGGCTTGCGAGAATAGGCAATTAAATAATGGCGCGTATCGCCGGTGTAAATATTCCGGACAATAAGCAGATAATGGTATCGTTAACCTATATTTATGGAATAGGGCTTTCTTCAAGTAAAAAGATTGTAAATCAGGCGCAGATCAATCCATTAGCAAAAGTAGCTGATTTGAGCGCCGATGAGTTGAATAAAATCAGGAATCTTGTGGAGGGTTCTTTCAAGGTGGAAGGCGAATTGAGAAGGGAGGTGCAGATGAACATAAAAAGATTGAAAGATATAGGATGCTATCGCGGGATCAGGCATATAAAAGGGCTTCCAGTCCGCGGTCAGCAGACAAGGACAAACGGCAGAACAAGAAGGGGGAATGTGAGAAGAACTATGGGTAGCGGAAGAAAACCGCCGGCAAGTCCGACATAATTTCGATTTGCGATTTTTGCGCAGATTGTATGTTTAGATTTTCGATATTTAGTTTCATTTACTATGGGAAAAAAACGAATAGCAACAAGTGAAGAAAATGCTGAGTCAAAATCAGCCGATGGTTCTGAAAGCGGAAAATCGGCTAAAGGCAGGAAAAAGAAAATCCAGAGATTAATCTCTCCACGGCTTTATATTACAGCAAGTTACAACAACACATCAGTTACGCTGACGGACTCAAAAGGCAATGTTATCGCATGGTGCACATCCGGATCCTTGGGTTTTAAGGGTCCAAAAAAAGCTACGCCATTCGCGGCTTCAAAAGTCGTAGAGACCTTACTTGAAAAAATTGGCGGTATAGAATTAGATAGTGTTTCTGTTTTCGTGCAGGGAGTGGGAAGCGGAAGAGATTCAGCACTTAGAGCGTTCGCGTCTAAGGGAATTGACATTCGCAGTTTACATGATATAACACCTATTCCACATAACGGGTGCAGGCCAAGAAAGGCGCGAAGAGTATAATTTGATTAAATAAAAATATGCCAAAACGATCAGGAGGGCCAGGAAGGCCAAAATCTGAATATGGGACGCAATTCCATGAGAAGCAGGAGGTTAAGAAATCCTACGGTTTGCGAGAGAAGCAGTTTAAGCGCTATTTTACTTTTGGCGCAAGTCCGGAGAGCGTGGTTGAATTGCTGGAAAGTCGTTTGGACAATATTGTATACAGGGCTGGTTTTGCCATAACAAGGAAGTTTGCGCGTCAGCTCGTAAGTCACGGACATTTTAAGGTTAACGGTAAAAATGTTGACATACCTTCGTATAGGGCAAAGATAGGCGATGAAATAAGCGTTCATCCCCTAAGTCAGTCCATTATTCCATTCAAGGACCTGTCGATAACGCTAAAAAAGCATGAACCGCCGGTGTGGTTTGCGATTGATGCGGATAAGTTATCTATTCGAATATTGTCCGCTCCGAAAGTTGATGATTCCTTTATATCTTCAAGCATTAAACCAATTATTGAGTTTTATTCTCGTTAAGCTTCTGGCTTATTAGTTTCCCGGAGATATTTATGTTTTTCCGAAGAAGCTAAACCGCTAAGAAGCAAAGAATTTTTTATGGAAATCACTTTACCGAAAGCGCCAAAAATAAAAGAGCAGAGCGAAAACAGAGCTGTCTTTGTCATAGAAGATTTATATCCCGGCTACGGCGTAACTCTAGGGAATTCTCTTAGGCGGACGCTTTATTCATCGTTACCGGGCGCGGCTATAACGCAGGTTAAAATAAAGGGCACGACTCATGAATTTTCTGTTTTGCCTGGCGTTTTGGAAGATATTCTTGAGATAACATTAAATTTGAAACAGATTCACATAAAACTTCATAGCGAAGAAATGCAGACAGCTACTATAAAAGTAAAAGGCGTAAGAGAAGTAAAAGCGGGAGATATGGAAGTGCCAAGCCAGGTGGAGGTGATAAATAAAGATGCCCATATAGCGACTTTGACAAGCAAAGATGCGGTTTTCGACTTAGAGCTTACGATAGAAGCAGGTTTGGGATATGTGGCTGTCGAGCATCAGAAAAAAGAAAGAATCGAGATAGGTTCTATTCCTCTCGATGCGATATACACGCCGGTAGTTAAGGTGAATTTTGAAGTTGAAAATATGCGAGTTGGCGACAGGACTGATTATAACCGTCTTATATTGGAGGTTGTTACGAACGGGACAATATCGCCGGTCGAAGCTTTGAGGTATTCATCGAATCTCCTCGTAAAACATTTTGAAGTTAGCGGCGATATTGCGGAAGAGGCAAAGCCAAAGAAGTTAGAATCCGCGAAGAAGGAGAAAAAAGTAAAATCAGAAAAGAAGAAATCAGGCGCAACAAAGAAAACAAATAAAAAATAAAAGCGTTAATTTTTTCGAGCGCGTGGTATTTAGAAATTCAGTTTGCGCGCTCTAATAAAAAATGAACAAGCAAACACAGGGAAGAAAATTTGGAAGGGAAAGGGATCAAAGGAGGGCGCTGTTAAAGAGTTTAGCGAGAGCCCTTATTTTGCATGGGAAAATAGAAACAACAGAGGCCAAGGCAAAAGAGCTTAGAGTTTTCATTGAGCCGATAATAACAGGTTCGAAGGCCAATACCATTCACAAGAGAAGATTGATATCAAAGCGTTTAGGGCCGGATACGGTTAAAAAGTTGTTTTCAGAAATACGCGAAAAATATTCCGATAGGAAAGGCGGATACACAAGAATTACCAAAGTTGGTTCGAGGCGCGGCGATTCCGCGAGAATGGCAGTAATAGAATTAGTATAGAATGCATTTTTTATCGTATGGTAAAATATACTGTCGATGCAAAAGATAAAACACTTGGACGGCTCGCAACCGAAGTTGCGGTGCTTTTACGCGGCAAGAACGACCCTAAATTTGTTCCATACAGGGATTCAGGGAATACTGTTGAAGTTTTGAATTCCGATAAATTTAAGGTTAGCGGAAAAAAAGCGGGAGAGAAGATGTACTGGCACTATTCAAGATATCCGGGCGGAATAAAAGGGACAAGCTATGAATCGTTGAGGATTAAAGATCACGCAAAAATAATACAAAAAGCGGTATATGGGATGCTTCCAAAAAATAAATTGAGATTTCAAATGATTAAAAGACTTATAGTTAAGTAATTTTTGATATGGCGGAGAAAAAAGATACAACTAAAAAGGTAAAAAAAAGCGCGAAGAAGAAAGACGCGCCGGAGAAAAAAAAGAAAAAGGCGGTAAAGAGCGAAAAGGTTGTTAAGGTTGTTGCGGAAGAAACTGCCGAAGAAATGGAACTGGCTGGTTCAAAGATCGTAAAATATTATGAAGCCGTAGGGAAAAGGAAAAGAGCCGTTGCGCGCGTTCGACTTTTTACCCGAGGCGATAAGGGATTTACGATAAACGAAGCAAAATACACCGACTATTTTCCAACCGAAGAGTTGCGTTCCACCGCGGACGGATCTCTTAGGAAAATGAAAGTTGTTGATAAATTCAATGTTTCCGTTAAGGTGATGGGCGGAGGCATACACGGCCAGGCGGAAGCAGTTCGGCACGGCATAGCGCGCGCGCTGGTGAAATTTAACCCGGATTTCAGAAAGAGGTTGAAGAGGTCGGGATATCTGCGCCGCGATCCGAGAGAAACCGAGCGAAAGAAATTCGGTCTAAAAAAAGCAAGACGCGCTCCGCAGTGGTCAAAGAGGTAATTTCTCATGGATTTTAGCTGGCATAACAGAACAAACCGCGATACGAAACTCGCGAATTTGTTTTACTAGGGGCTTAAATTTAAGCTATTTAAGAGATATTTGATAGAATTTTTGATGATGAAGAAAATTCAAAATACCGTTCGTTTGGATATAAGACATCTGATCAGCAGAGTAGTCGGCAATATCGTATGCGTTTATTTTATCGCGGTAATCCAGTTCCGCAATTTTTATGGAATTCGCATCGGAAAATATAATGTGTTCATCTGTATCCGAAAACCATATCGCGGAGTTAAGAGCGTTCGGATCCGTAAATGTCGCTATTTTGAGGAGGTCTCCACGCTTATGAAATGGCTGATTGCTTACATCGTTCATCCAGTACACCAATATTGAGTATTTTTGCAGGAACATTATTTTATCATTGCGCGTGGAGGGTATCGCGGCAAAAATTTTTCCTCCGATTTTTTTCAGTTCTTTTGTTTCCGGGATATACACAAACGCTTCTTTCAAATATCCGGAGCCGGCAAGGAATATATTTTCTGTCACGAAGCGAATTTCATCGAAGTTTTTTATACTCGTAGAGCTTAGGGTTAGAGGTTCTGCGCTTCCCATAGATAAATTAAGGGTTTTTAGATTGTGAGTCTGCGATGAAAAATAAACAGCATTTTCTCCGGATATCGCGTAGTCAAGAATATCTTTTGCCAAAGAATCGGAGACAGAACGCTTATCTAGGTTGTATTCAAACAGAAGTCCGAGTTTGCCGTTTTGCGAAGCAACGGATTCTCCGGTTGCGACAAAAAATATTCGAGACGAGCCATTTTGTTCCCATTTGACGGAAACAATTGAGAATTCCGGCAAAACCTCGGTGTTTTCGGTAAAATTCCGATTGGCGCGTATCTCGCTTTCAAGGTCTGAAAATATAAGTCGGCCCTCTCCTATATCCGCAATAAGCCATTTTTTTTGAAGGTTGCCGTTTTCAAAAATGAAAATCGCTCTGGCCGAATCATCGCTCCAAAGAATTTCGGTTATCGCAAAGTCCCGGATGGGTTTTGACGCTTCAAATAAAATTTTGCTTTCCTTTGTATTAAGATCGTATATGTAAACTTTTGGCAGATTGAGATCACCTGTCTTATGAGAAACAAGTATCGCGTTTTGCTGGGAAGGCGAGACTGACATTAAGTTTATGTCCGAAAACACTTTGACTGCCACCGCATCTTTAGGAAAGAGATTTAAGTTTTTGATTTGCGTGACAAGGCCGGGATCTATCGGTAAGTTCTTTAACCAGGTGTGATAGCCAGTTTTCTTAACCTGAAGATTGTAAGTTTTAGGCAGGAGGCTGTCTATGTAAATATTCTGAAATACAAAATTGGTCTTTTTTTCAAACTTGCCGTTAATAAGCAGTTCAACCGGAGCCGGTCTTGGCTCAATGAATAAAGCGCCAATTTTTACTATTTTTCGCGTATTCCATTCGATTCTGTATCCCCTAGAATAGCCGATTATTACTGGCGTAATAATAAAGAACATTGCTAAAAATGAAAAGAATAGCAATGTTCTAGTTTGTTTTTTCATGCTTTATGATTATAATATTAAGTTACTAAATTTAGATCGGGTAACTTTATAAACAATTTGAAGTATAGCACAGGCGATGAGTTTTTAACAGGCGGACAAATTTGGCTAGACCCATTTGTTTGGTTTGTATGTTGAGATTTTTTGTGGTATCTTTTGTAGAATATGATTGGGGGAAAATTCGTGATACAAGGCGCAAGGCCTCTTTCCGGAACGATTAATGTCGGGGGCTCGAAAAATGCTGCCCTTCCGATACTGGCAGCTACTCTGCTTAGCAGAGAGAAGTGCGATATCTCTAATGTGCCGCGCGTTTTAGATGTGTTAAGAATGTTGGAACTTCTTTCGGAGTTAGGTTCATTTGTAAAATGGACTGGCAGTCATTCATTGAGCATTAAAAATACGGATATTTTCCCCGCGCGATTAAAAAATGACGCCGTAAACAAAATGAGAGCGTCCATATTGCTGGTTGGCCCGCTTCTTGCGAGATTCGGAAAAGTTGAAAATATGGAGTACCCCGGGGGATGCAGTATAGGGCCAAGGCCTATAACAACGCACCTTAACGCGTTCCGGGATCTAGGGGCTTCCATCAGGATAGGAAAGAAGTTTTTTTCAATATACCTTGAGGGAAATAAAAAAATATCAAATATCGTAACATTAGAGGAATTCAGCGTAACAGCAACAGAAAATATGCTGATTTTTCTTTCAGGAATACCGAAGAAAACGGAGATAAGAATAGGCGCGTGCGAACCGCATGTCAAAGATTTATCCGTTTTCCTATCAAAGATGGGAGCTGAAATAGAAGGAGCGGGCACATCTTTTATAAGAGTTAAGGGTAAAAGCCGCCTTAGGGGAGGAGCTCATAGTGTGACGCCGGACTACATAGAAGCGGGAACATTTTTGATTTTGGCGTTATCGGTAGGCGGGGATATAATAATAAATGACGCGCCGATAGGCGATCTGGATCTGGTTATAAAAAAATTAGTATCGTTCGGTGCGGACATAGAAGTAAATCCGCGAAGGAAAACGATAAGGGTAAGAAGCGCTTATCCCGGGTGCGGTATTTCGGGAAAGCGAATGAGGATTGAAAAAATTCAGACGCTTCCATATCCAGGGATACCTACTGATTTACAATCACTACTAGCGGTTTTATGCGCGCATACAAAAGGGGATACCCTGATCCACGAACCGCTCTATGAAAATCGTCTAGAGTGTTTAAAGGAGCTTGGCAAGATGGGCGCTCGCGTAAAGATTTTGGATTTGCACCGTGCGATTATAGGGGGGCCGGTTCGTCTTAGGGGCTCAAATGTTAAGGGATCGGATCTTAGGAGCGGAGCCGCGCTTTTAACCGCGGGTCTCGCCGCAAAAGGAAAAACTGTAGTTTATGGCGCGGAGCATATAGAGCGCGGATACGAGGATATTGTGGGACGCTTGCGATCGCTCGGCGCAAATGTGGAAAAAGTAATTTGATTGGCATTCGACATTTTGCTTTTGGAAATCGCCAAATGCGAAATATCAAATATCAAATTCAATATTTTGTTTTCAAATCGCAAAATTGGAATAGATCTTGGAACGGCAAATTCGCTTGTTTACATTCCCGGCAAGGGCATAGTCATAAACGAACCGTCTGTGGTTGCTATTTCTATAAACGACGGAGTTATTCTTGCCGTGGGAAATGCGGCAAAGGAAATGCTCGGCAGAACTCCGGATACCATAGTGGCTCACCGTCCATTAAGGGATGGTGTCATCGCTGATTACAAAGTGACGGAAGCGATGATAAGATATTTCATAAATAAAGTGAGCGGAAAGATAAGATTTTTCAAACCGGAAGTGATGGTTTCTGTTCCCGCGGGAATAACATCAACGGAGCGTCGGGCGGTTATCGAAGCGACGGTAAAGGCAGGAGCTAAAGCGGCTTATGTTGTCAAAGAGCCGATATTGGCGGCTATAGGTGCTAATATTCCAATAAATTCAGCGTCTGGGCACATGATAGTTGATATTGGAGGGGGGACTACTGAAGTAGCGGTTATTTCTTTGGGAGGGATAGTGTGCGCGACTTCAGTTCGGGTCGGAGGTGATAAGATAGACGGCGCTATCGCCGCATACATAAAAGAAAAACACGATCTTGCCATAGGCGAGCATACATCGGAAGAAATAAAGAAGACCTTAGGGAGCGCGCTTCCGGTTAAAGACGAAGAGGAGTACAACATAAAAGGAAGAGATTTGCGTACGGGGCTTCCGAGGAATGTAACAATAACAACAAACGAAGTTACGGAAGCTATGACGGATATTATCCGTTCCATTGTTCAGGCGGTAAAGGCGGTATTAAGGGAAACTCCTCCGGAGCTTTCGGCGGATATTATGGATAAGGGTATGATACTTTCCGGAGGCGGCGCGCTACTTAAAAATCTGGATACTTTGCTTACCGAAGCAACGGGAGTGCCCGCGTATATCGCCGAAGATCCTCTTTTGTGCGTGGCTAAAGGCGCGGGAGTGGCCTTGGAGAACCTCGAAGTTTATAAGCGCAGTATTTTAAGCAAAAAGCGATAAAGTTTTATGGCTGTTCAATTTTAATCCGCGAGAACGCGGCAAAAATTTGGAGCCAGCAATGTTTGTGATCTTTTTTATTCTCTGATAATGTTATTTGATATGAACATGAGCGGATTAAAAAAGAAAAGAATTGCTATTGTCCATGATTATCTTCTAAGGATGGGCGGCGCAGAGAGGGTGCTTAAGGTTTTTCATGAAATGTTTCCTCAAGCTCCGATATACTGCGTTGTCTATGATAGGAATTTTGTTAATCGTTTTTTGGGCGACGCAAATGTGGCAGGAAGTTTTTTGCAGAAAACTCCGTCATTTTTGAGAAAAAAATACAAATATCTTTCTTTTTTGATACCGTCAGCGGTTGAAGCGCTTGATCTGTCCGGCTTCGATATAATAATCTCTTCGAGTTCGGCATTTTCAAAGGGAGTAATCACGCGTCCGGACTCAATCCATATTTGTTATTGCCATACACCGACGCGTTTCCTTTGGGATTGGACTCATCCGTATTCAGAGCAACTTTCAAAAAAAGGAGTCCTTTCGGTATTCGCGAAAATAACACTGCACGCTCTTCGCATTTGGGATCATCAATCCGCGAGGAGGGTTGATCATTTCATAGCGAATTCGGAGAATGTCGCGAAAAGAATAGAAAAATACTACAAACGGAATTCCTCGGTTATTTATCCGCCATCGGATTGCTTGCTCGAAAACGCAGAGTTTCAAGCAAATGACCGCGGGGGGTTGTATGCTTCCGGCAGTGATCCATACTATTTGATAGTTTCCCAACTTAGACCTTATAAGAGAATTGATATAGCGATAGAAGCATTCAAAAAGTTAGGGTATCGTCTGGTTGTCATAGGTGATGGAACCGAAAAATTCGCTCTGAAAAGGATGTGCAAAGGTTTCAAAAACCTAAACATTTTAGGTTATGTTGGCGACGATATACTTCGGGAGTATTACGCAAATTGCAAAGCTTTGATTTTCCCCGGGGAGGAGGATTTCGGAATATCTATGGTGGAAGCAATGTGTTTTGGCAAGCCCGTTTTGGCGCTTAGGCGAGGCGGGGCCAAAGAAATCGTGGTGGAAGGAGTAACCGGAGAATTTTTCGATGATTCGCATCCGGTGCTTTTAGCGGATGGAGTAAGGCGATTGAATGAAAACATGGCAAATTATAATCGCGCTGAAATAATGGAGCGCGCGAAACGCTTTTCCAGAAACAGGTTCGAGGAAAAAATTTACGAATTCATAGATGATGTGATTTCGCGATAAATATGCGAAAAGCGTTTTACTTCAGATGCAGGTTTTAACATTTTGGAAAAAAGTAGTAATATGAATATATGGCTAGTAACTATCCAAAGTCGGTATCTTTACTGTCGAGCTTGGGAAAATCCGGGCGTATGCCCCATGCGTTTTTGTTCACCGGTATCGATAAATCCGAAAAAATAAGGGTGGCATACGAACTTTCAAAATGGGTTCTTTCAGATCACGCCAAGGATTTCACCAATTTTTTTGAGTCGGGTTGTTCATGCCCCTCATGCAATCAAGTGAATTCTGGGGTTCATCCGGATTTTTTTCAGCTGAAAAAAGACGGAATAAGCATAGCCGATATTTTGGAGCTAAAAAGGAAAATGTCGCTTGCGCCATTCAGCTCCTCGAAAAAAGCGGCTCTTATTGAAAATGCCGAATCCCTAAGGCGCGAAGGCGCGAACGCACTGTTGAAACTTCTTGAGGAGCCAAAAGGAGAGGTGGTGATTATATTGGTCGTTCAGGCAAGATCTTCAATCCTTGATACAATATCATCAAGATGCGCGGAGATTAAATTCGCGTCGCCGAGCTTGGATTTGAACACCCTCTATTCAAAGGAAGTAATAGACAGCAATACGGATTTTATAGATATTTTTGAAAACGAGCCGCTTTTCAAAAAATTCGCGGTAGCAAAACAATACAGTTTGAAAAATAAAGGCGAGCTAATTGTTTTTATCAACATCTGGATGGCGCGCTGTAGGCGCGGATTTTTAGAAGGCGGAGATAATAAACAAGCAGTGCTGGCAAAAAAGCTTCTGGAAGTAAAGCGTGTTGTTTTAAATACAAACGCGAATCCCCAGCTTTTACTTGAAGAGCTGGCATTGGATATTTTCTAAGAAAGTATGCGCGAAGCTACAATACTTTTAATCACAATCGTAATATTGTCCGTGATAGGGGGGATTATGTATAATGTAATGTCCCCGTATCTTAGAGAAGCGGGGATTATTGGCGGCGAAGAAGGGGCCCAAATTGCGACGGATGGAGGAATTTTTGTGTCGAGAGACGAGGGGTTTTCGTGGGCAAAAATAGGAACACTGCCTGAAATGGAGGCGTTTCTTAAATCGGATGTGTTTTCTGTCCTATTCGATCCGGGAGATGAAAATCGAGCTTATATCGGCACTTCAACCGGACTGTATGTTTATAGTCAAGTTTCAGGAAATATATCATCGATCCCCGCGGGATTGGGCATGGTACAATCGGTGGCGGTGGATCAATCAAATAAGAATAGAATGTATTTAGCGGTTAAAAGCGGTTCCGGAGGAAAAATATTGAAGGCAACAAGGCCGTACTATTTTTATGAAGTTTACTCTACGCTTGGCGCTAATTCGGGTAAGCAAGACAATGTTCTTGGGGTATGGATAAACAGATCAAGTCCTAATGTCGTTTACGCGGGGACAGAAACCGGATTATTTCTCGAAAGTGAAAATTTTGGCGAATCTTGGTTTATAAAAGCGGAGTTTAAGGATAAAATAAGGATGCTCGAAATGGCTTCGAACGACGCGAAAACTATGTATGCGATCGTTGGTAACGCGGGTGTCTTCAAGACAAAAAACGGCGGTGCAACATGGTTGGATATTTCAAACTCGCTTTCGAGCTACGGAGCAGGTTTCAATTTTTTAATTGAGAATATCGCAATAGATCCGCGCGATAACAATCGCTTGTACGCGGCGACAAGCAGGGGCTTGCTGAAATCAATAAATGGCGGAAGTTCTTTTTCTAGGATGGAATTGTTGTCTCCCGAAGAAAGCCCCCATATTCTTTATGTTGCGCTCGATCCTCTAAGGGATAATGTTGTGTATTTTGCCATTGGTTTACAAATTCACAAAACGGAAGACGGAGGCAAAAATTGGAAGATAAAAACTTTATCAGGCCAAAGAGGCGTAAGCGCGATAAAAATAAATCCGGTAAATTCAAAAACAATTATAGTGGGACTTAGAACCGTATTTGTACAGGCGGCAGTTAGGAAGTAATTTAGAATTTTAATTTAACATGGAAACAAATAAAATCAAACAGACGCTAGACGAAGTGATTTCATATCTAAAAACTGAATTAGCCAAGCTAAGAGCTGGCCGTGCTTCAATTGAGTTAGTCGAGGGTATCCTTGTTGAGGTTTACAATACAAAAATGCCGCTAAATCAGCTTGCGAGTCTTTCTAGTCCGGAACCGAGATTGGTTGTAATACAGCCATGGGACAAGGGGAATATAAAGAACATAGAGAATATTTTGAGAAGTGAATTGTCCGGAATGAATCCTATTGTGGACGGGGATTTGATCCGTTTGCCCTTTCCGGCACCGACAGAAGAACGCCGAAAGGAATTGATAAAGCAAGTTGGTAAATTAGGAGAAGACGCGAAAATAAGAATCCGCAGAGCCAGAGAGGAATTTGTCGGAGATTTGAAAGAGATGGAAGACAATAAAGAAATTTCAGAAGATGAACTTTTCCGAAAAAAAGACGAGGCGCAAAAGCTAGTTGGCGAATACAATAATAGGGTTGAAGAAGTAGTAAAGAAAAAAGAGTTGGAGGTAATGGGGATATAATAACCGTGACGGCGGGTGACAGTAGCTAGGCATAAATAATGTTTCTTACAATAGTTATCTTCATATTCATACTCTCTGTGCTTGTTTTGGTGCATGAGTTCGGACACTTCATTGTAGCTAAAAAATCAGGCGCAAAAGTTGAAGAGTTCGGCGTAGGTTTTCCGCCGCGCATATTTGGCATAAAAATAGGTGAAACTGTGTATTCTGTCAACCTTTTTCCCATAGGCGGATTTGTGCGTATTTACGGAGAGGAAGGCGAGGACAGCAAGAACTCCAGGAGTTTCGCTTCAAAAAGCATATCTGTTAGGTCGCTGATTGTGGCATCCGGTATTTTAATGAATCTGGCTTTAGCGGTAATCCTTTTTTCAGTTGGATACGCCGTAGGATTGCCGCAAGCGTTTTATGAAGGAGACATTCCCGATAATGTGAGGAATATATCGGTAAGGATCGCATATATTGCGGAGGACTCTCCGGCTTCGCGCGCGGATATCAATTTAGGCGACAGAATAGTCGGGATGAAAGCGGGGATGGATGAACTCGAAGAGGTTAAATCCATTGAGGATGTTAAGAGTTTTACATCTTCGCATCTTGAGGAGGATGTTCGGCTGTTTATGAAACGGGGTAAAACTCTTTTTGAAACTAGTGTGGTTCCCCGTTCAAATCATCCGGAAAATGAAGGCGCGATAGGCATAGAGATGGCTTTAGTTGGAGATGTGTTTTATCCGCTTCATATAGCGCCGCTTAAGGGTATAGAGACAACCTTTTTATTTACAATAGCAACAGCAGAAGCTTTTAAGGACATGGTTAGCGACTTCTTGTTTAGGGGAGTTGTAGAGGAAGAGGTATCGGGTCCGGTGGGAATATTTATGCTAACGGGAGAAGTTCGCCAGCTCGGATCAATTTTTGTATTACAATTCATAGCTTTGATTTCAATAAATCTGGCCATTATCAATTCAATTCCCTTTCCGGCGTTGGATGGAGGGCGGATTCTTTTTTTCGCCATCGAGGCGATAAAAGGTTCTCCCGTTAATCGAAAATATGAAAAGATCGCGCATACGGTCGGTTTTTATATGTTAATAGCTTTAGTTATACTTATAACTTTCAGGGATGTAGGCAAACTATTTCCATAAAACATTTTCAATAGTGAATTGTATATGTGGGATTCCCGTCTTCCCACATAAGCTGAATCAGAATAGAAAGAATAGAGATAGAACAGTATGCTGGCACTTGACAGGAAGGCAGTAACTTGCTTTACTTAATGCGAAAAGTGAAAGTCCAGTATGTGCTGGGTTTTGACAACGAAATCATCCTAGAAAAGGAGAAAAGACCGATGGGAAAGCTATGCACGGATGAGAAGGAAATGCTGATTGGCAAGTTGGCCGCCCTGTTCTTAGGGGTTACGGCCGACGAGATCGATGAAGTGATGGACGCAACCAAAACCCGCCTGGCGAGTGAGACCGAAAAGGCCAAGAATCAGCTCACGGCAGAGTCCAAGCAGGCCAAGAGGAACGACCTCGAGAAGCTCTTCCACGCCCAGATCGCGATTCTCAAGGATCGCGGCATCCCCGAGCAGATCGTGGAGATCCTCCAGAACCAGAAGGGTCAGGTGGTGAAGAAAGCGAGCGAGATGGCGATCGGGGACGGCAACATTGCGTTCCTGCCTGTCATCCCTCGCTCGTATCGGAGCCCCTATGACCAAATGGCGATGGTCAAGAACGGCGGGAAGGCGGGCTACACCTACCTCAACTCGACACAGATCTCCGATGTGGTGGACGCTCCCAGCGAGCCCTACTACATCTACGATGTCGAGGACGGCGAGTCCATGCGCGGCAAGAGCCCGGAAGCGGCCGAGAAGATTTTCAAGCAACAGAAGCGGTCTCCGCTCACGGCTGCCGAGGCAATGGCGCTCACAACTCACACGGATGTGCTCTCAAGGCACTATGTGTGGGTTACCGGCTCCCGTTGCGGGTCCGCCGACGAGGTGCCGGGTGTCTATCTGGACCTCGGCTATCGCCCGGGGCTCTACTGGGGCTGTGTCGACGGCTCGGATGGCCATGTGGGTTCCGCGTCTTGCGGTAGTCGCTAGGACTTTAGGCCTTGGACCCTTGGGTCTATTGGTTCTTCGGTCTTTGGTTTCCGCCGCAATTTTTTCCACAGGTCGCTTCACGCGACGCAACAAGGGCAGTTCGATGCACTATGCACGATCTGCCCTTTTTTATCGAAAAATTAATATAAAGTAATTATTGCGTATGGAAAGTTGCCCAATTTATAAAAGCTGATATAATTATATTTGACAATGAGGCAATCTTCTCTTTTTCCAAAAACATTGAGACATCAGTTGTCGGACGAACCGTCCGCAAACGCCCAGCTTTTAACCCGCGGAGGTTTTGTGTTCAAAAATTCAGCGGGAGTTTATTCTTACTTGACTCTAGGGTGGATGGTTATAGGTAAGATAAAAAAAATCGTCGGTGAGGAGATGAACGCGATAGGCGGGGCGGAACTTTATATGCCGGCGCTTGTTGACAGAAAATATCTTGAGGCAACGGACAGATTCAAACTTGATGTCGGTTTTGATGTACTCGGCAAGAAAGACAGGAATGCCATATATGCTCTTGGTTGGACGCACGAAGAAGTTTTAACCGCGATAGTTTCTAAATACATAAGTTCATACAAGGATTTACCAATTTACCTTTATCAAATCCAGACAAAATTTAGAAATGAGACGCGCGCTAAGAGCGGCGTTTTAAGGGGAAAAGAGTTTTTAATGAAAGATTTATACAGCTTTCATGTTTCGGAGCAGGATTTATTTTCGTATTACGAAAAGGTAAAAGAAGCGTATCTAAAAATTTTCAAAAGATGCGGTCTTGATGTTTATTTCACAACCGCAGGCGGGGGTGCTTTCACAATGTCTGCCACTCATGAATTTCAGGTATTATCCGAAGTCGGAGAGGACGAAATTTTCTATTGTAAAATTTGTAAAACAGCAAAAAATAAGGAGATCATGGATATAGAGGAGAAAGACAAATGCAAAGTATGCGGAGGCGATATTCTCCGCGGAAATTCTATAGAAGTGGGCAATATTTTCCCCCTTGGCACCAAATATTCCGAGGCGTTTGATTTTCAATTTACCGATGGGAACGGAAATAAACATCTGGTTGTTATGGGTTCCTATGGAATCGGAATAAGCCGTTTAATGGGAACGATAGTCGAGGTCCATAATGATGTTAAGGGGATCCTATGGCCCGAAGAAATCGCGCCATTCAGGGCGCATCTAATATATCTGCCGTCGAATGGCGGGAAGACAAGAGGCGAATCCGAAAAAATATACGATGCCTTGCGTAAGGCGGGGGTTGAGGTATTGTATGATGATCGCGAAGATTCAACTCCCGGAGAAAAATTTGCGGACGCCGATTTGCTCGGTATGCCCGTGAGGATTGTTGTGAGCGAAAAAAGTATCGCGGCTGGCGGAGTGGAAATTAAGAAACGGGAAGAAAGCGAAGTTCGGATTTTGGGCGCGGACAAAATAGATGAAGAGATATAAAGAACGAAATTTTAGATAGTTCAAGTGACGCACCCGTAAATATTTTTGTTTAGATAATATTTCGGACTCGGGTCTCTAGTGAAATATAAGCATGATTTTTGATTCTATTTTAGGAAAATTTTCAAAAGATATTGGGATAGATTTGGGAACGGCAAACACACTTGTTTATGTAAAAGGCAGGGGCATAATGATAAATGAGCCTTCTGTTGTGGCACTGAACCAAAAAACAGGCCAGATTTTGGCAATAGGCGAAGAGGCCCGAAAGATGGTGGGCAGGACCCCCGCGCATATTGTTGCGTCGCGTCCGATGCGAGACGGCGTAATTTCGGATTTTGAAGTCACGGAACAAATGCTTAAATATTTTATTGACAGAGTTCACAGGGGTTCCTTGTCGTTTATGCCGAGGCCTCGGGTTGTTATAGGGATACCCTCCGGAGTTACTGAAGTCGAAAGAAAGGCCGTCGAAGATGCGGCAAGAAATGCCGGCGCGCGCGAAGTTTATTTAGTCGAGGAACCTATTGCCGCCGCAATAGGAGCTCGTTTACCCGTACAGGATGCGGTGGGAAGCATGATTGTGGATATTGGGGGTGGAACTACCGAAATTGCCGTTATATCCCTTGGCGGGCTTGTAACGGGAAAGAGCATCAGGGTAGCGGGCGACAAGATGAACGAAGACATAATAAATTTCGCGCGGGAAGATCATAATATACTGCTGGGAGAACGAACCGCGGAGGAGATAAAAATTTCCATAGGTTCGTGTCTTGATCTTGATGAGGAGCTTCAGGCAACCATGAGGGGAAGGGATCTGGTATCGGGTTTGCCAAAGGAAATTCTTATAACGGATAGCGAAGTTCGAAGGGCTCTTGAGGGGTCGGTAAAATTCCTTGTTTCATCGGTTAAAGAAACAATCGAGGATACGCCTCCGGAACTATTGGCGGATATAATGCGAAACGGTATTATTCTAGCTGGGGGAGGTTGCCTACTTAGAAGATTCGATGAGATGTTGCAAAGGGAAACGAAAGTTCCGGTTAAATTATCGGAAGATCCGCTTACCGCTGTTGTGAGAGGAACCGGAATAATAGTGGAGAATATCGACAGATTGAGGGATAGTCTGATTTCGTCGAGTTAATTTGGCGGATTCCAAACGCATAGGTTTTATGTTTTGGGCGCATAGGGGAAATCCATTAAGAAAATTACGCGTACAAATCTCTTCTCGCGATATGATTGAACCCGAGGAGATTTTTTTTGATGGTTCAAAGCTGAAGGAATTCGATGAAGGTAGCATCGAAGTCGGCAAGCTCGAAAATCCAATAGCGTTTTCAGTATTTAATGTATTTGAATGGTTTCATATAGCCGTACTGGTATTTCTGGGGGCGTTCAGCATATTTGTCGTTATGGCAAAAGGCGAGTTTTACGAAGCGCAGGCAATTGATAATTCTTCAAGAGCTTTTCCTGTTTTTTCAAAACGGGGACTTATATATTCTTCAAACGGCGAAATTTTAGCTGATAACAAGACATATTTTGATATGTTGATAAGGTCGGCTAGTATAGACAAATCAGATGTAGAGTTAAGGAAATTGTCGGACGAAATTGCTTCAGATACGGGCAGAAATGCCGATTCAATATACGATAAATTCAAGTCGGCAAAAGAAAGACAGTTTTCAGAAATTCAGCTTTTTAAGGCGCTTTCAGAAGAAGAGGTAGAGAGTATTAAGGAGCATATTGAAAATTTATCTTTTATAGAGATACGCCAAACTTTCAGGAGAGATTATAAGGATAGCGAACACTTTGCGCATATTATAGGGTATACCGGAGAGGTGTCTCCTCTTGATGTGTCAAGCGGAAAATACGCCCGCGGCGACAGGATAGGCAGGGTGGGCATTGAAGCATTCTATGATGATGCTCTGCGCGGTAATTATGGTGTTACGGTGAAAAGAATAAATTCAACGGGGGAAGTTTTCAGACAGGATGTCTTGAGTTCTCCAACAGACGGAAGCAATTTGACATTGCGGATAAACTCCGAAATCCAAGCAAAATCATTTGAGATTTTAGAAGCGCATATAAGGGAACTGGGAATAAGCGCCGGAGTCGCGATAGTTATGGACCCCAACAACGGAGGCGTTATTGCGATGGTAAGCTTTCCGAGTTTTGATTCGAATCTTTTCGAAGAAGGAATAAGCCAAAGTGATTTCAGTAATTTTCTTTCTGATAAGAGTAAGCCGCTTTTTAACCGTGCGATTGGCGGAGAATACCCAAGCGGCTCAACGATAAAGCCGATTATAGCCACCGCCGCTCTCGAAGAAAATGTGGTAACGCCGGATTTTCTTGTGTATAGCGGAGGAGTTCTCGAAGTGCCAAGCGTATATGACGGGAGTATTGTGTATAAATTCAAGGACTGGAAAGCTCACGGGTGGACCGATGTGCGAAAAGCAGTTGCGGATTCGGTTAACATATACTTCTATGTCGTGGGCGGTGGATACAAAGACATACGGGGTCTTGGCATCAATAGAATGGAGCAATATTTATCCAAATTCGGATGGGGCGCGGCTCTGGGAATCGATCTCACGGGAGAGGCCAGAGGATTAGTGCCTACTCCCAAATGGAAGAAAGATGTAAAAGGCGAAAATTGGTATATCGGGGACAGCTATAATACTTCAATAGGGCAGGGAGATATTCTTGCGACGCCGCTTCAAATAGCGGCATCCACTATGGTTTTCGCGAACGGAGGCACTTTATTTCTGCCCCATATAGTTGAAAAAGTTAATGGCAAAAGTGTCGGGGAAACTGTGATAATTAAGGATTTTATTTCAGGAAAAAATATACAGGTCGTTAGGGAAGGTATGCGTCGAGCCGTAGAGAGCGGATCAAGCAAATTTTTAGCCGGGTTGCCGGTAACTGTTGCGGGAAAAACAGGCACCGCCGAAACGGGAAAGGAAAAAAGCCACGCGTGGTTTACCGGATTCGCTCCGTATGAGAATCCTCAAGTGGTTGTGACAGTTTTGCTTGAGGACGGCGATAGCAGTAATTTTGCCGTAAGGGCCGCCGCCGATATTCTTGGAGCATGGCTGGTTTTGAAATAATCAGCTTCTGATATCCAGATTTTCTTTAGCAACATCGGAAATCGAAATAAAAAAGTTTATCCCCATTTGACATTGTTCAAATGCAAACCTTATAATTTATTTCGTGTACCTCCCATGCGATCTATAATTCATCGCAGAATCTCTAAACATTAGGATGGGAGATCTCAAATTATAAATAAACAATGCGATAGATTGCGCCCGCCACTCTTAAAGATGCTTTTCAATAATCGTGGAGGGCAGGATTGCTTCCGCAGATGTTTAGAAATGTCCGAAGAGTTTTTGACAAATCAAGGGTTAAAAAAGTTAAAAGAAGAACTGGAATATTTGGTTAGGGAAAAGAGGCGCGAAGTCGCTGGGCGTATAAGAGAGGCGGTGTCGCTGGGTGATATTTCAGAAAACGCCGAATATGCCGAGGCGAAGGAAGAGCAGGCATTTATTGAGGGGCGGATTAGTGAAATAGAAAGCGTGTTTCGCAACGCAAAAATAGTAAACAGCGCTTCAAGAAACGCTTCGACTGTCGAAATAGGATGTTCCGTAGAGGTTCGCGGCGGTGCGCAGACAAGAAACTTAATGCTCGTGGGCAAGGCCGAAGCAAATCCTGAAACCGGAGAAATTTCAGCAGAATCTCCGTTGGGGCGGGCATTATTGGGTAAAACTGCAGGCGAAACCGTGGATGTTCACACGCCCGCGGGAAACAGACGATACACTATAGTTAGGATCGCATAGTAATCCGCGACTGAAAAATTGAAATAAAAAATCGCTTCCTTGTGTTTGGATGCGTTTTTTTGTATAGTTATAGATATATTATGCCGCTGGATGATATTCGTAAAATTCATATAGCCAAGAAAGAATCGTTGGAGCGCAAGGGACAAAACGCATATCCCATAAGCGCGAAAAGAACGCATACATGCGAAGAAACTGTTCGCGATGTCGAATCTCTTTTAGCGTCTGAAAAAGAAGTTATCTTATGCGGCAGAATTATGGCCTTAAGGGAGCATGGCGGGTCAACATTCGCGCATATAGCCGACGGGACTGGGAAATTTCAGATATACGCGAAAAAAGATTCCTTAGGAGAAGCCGCATACAAGGAATTTTTGGAGCTTTTTGATATCGGCGATATCGTGCAGGCGAGGGGCGTTATTTTCAGAACAAGGCGTGGAGAAGCGACTCTGGAAGTCGCGGATGTTAAAATGCTTTCAAAGTCCATTCTTCCTTTACCGGAAAAATGGCACGGTTTGAAGGATACGGAAGAAAGGTACAGGAAAAGATATATAGATCTTCTAATGAACGAAGAAGTTAGGGAAATCTTCGAGATTAGAAGCAAAATAGTCAAAGCAACTCGTGAATTTTTGGATAGCAACGGATTTTTGGAAGTTGAAACATCAATACTTCAGCAAATACCGGGAGGCGCTTCCGCGAAGCCGTTTAAGACCCACCTAAACGCTCTAGGCATGGATTTGTATTTAAGGGTTGCTCCCGAATTGGATCTAAAAAAATTGTTAGTCGGGGGCATTGAAAGAGTATATGAGATTGGCAGATCTTTTCGGAATGAAGGCATGGATCATTCTCACAATCCGGAATTTACCTCACTGGAGTTTTACTGCGCTTATATGGACTACAAAGAGCTTATGAAATTTTCGGAAAAATTATTTGAGCATATTTTTCGCGCGGTCGGAAAATATCCAGTGCTAAAATACGATGACACGGAAATAAATCTTTCGGGTCCTTGGCCCCGGATAGAATTTGCAGCGCTTTTTGAAAAATATCTTAACATAAAATATGACGATTTGAATCGCGATTCGCTTGCGAAAGAGGCAGAAAAATTTGGCATAAAATCCGAAAGGCATCTGAACAAAGGGCAGATAGGAGATCTGATTTACAAGAAAGCGTTAAGGCAAAAATTAGTGGAGCCGACTTTTGTAATTCACCATCCGGCAGAGCTTGCTCCGCTTGCCAAGCCCCTTCCGGATAATCCGAAATACGACGCGAGATTTCAGCTGATAGTTAACGGCTGGGAGTTGGTAAATGCGTTTTCGGAGCTGAACGACCCGTTTCTTCAGCGGGAATTGTTTGAAGCGCAGGAAAAACAGTTGCGGGCTGGCGACGAGGAAGCCCAGCGGCTTGATGAAAGTTTCGTTGAGGCGCTTGAATACGGAATGCCTCCCGCGGCCGGATTCGCGTTCGGCGTGGATAGATTAACTGCGCTTCTTACAAATTCTCATTCACTACGCGAAGTCATACTTTTCCCAACTATGCGGCCCCGATAAGCGAAGCGGAATAAAAATCCGCGCTAGGATAATAGGATAATTGGAAATGGAGGAATGTGATTTTAGCAAATTCAAAAATCGCAAAGATTATGAAGTGCTAACTATAAATCGTCAAAAAGTTTCGGGATCGCAGTCCGCTTTTAGACAGAGGATTTTATGTTATGCAATTATCAATCTTGACAACTGATTGATAATTTTCTAGTATGAAATCTATGATAAGCGATCGTAAAGCACAAATTCTCGAGTCAATAATCGAAGAGTACATAACCAGCGCAATGCCCGTGAGTTCCGGTAGAGTTTTTGATATTTGCGATATGGGCGTGAGTTGCCCGACAATACGAAACGAAATGGCAGATCTTACGGATTTGGGTTATTTGGAACAGCCCCATACTTCGGCTGGCCGCGTGCCGACGGAGAAAGGTTACAGGTTTTTTGTTAATGATCTGCTGGAAAAATTCGGAGAAGAGAACGGGGAAAATGTTAAAAATACATACGGTTCACAGCAAAAAATTTTTAACCTAAAATCTTTCGCGGATAACATTTCAAACGAGGTTAAGGCGGCGGTTATTTTTTCAAATGATTATAGAGAATTAAAATTCGTGGGACTCAAGCAAGTATTTGAAAACCCCGAATTTTCAACTTGTAGCGATGTAATCTCCTTCATAGAGGAAATCGAAGGTCTTGAAAATTATTTGGGCGATATTCTCGATAGCTCGGATAGCGGAGTGAAAGTTTTCATCGGAAGTGAAAATCCATTTTTTGAGAGGCATAATTACAGTATGATTTCAAGAGCATTCGGCAATATATTTATTTCAATCGTCGGGCCTATGCGCATGGATTACGAGAAAAGCATTAGTATATTCGATAAACTTATAAAAACACTATGAACGAATACATTGATGAGGAACAAGACGGCGCGGAGGAAAAATTGAAGAAATTAAGGAAAAAATTATCGAGATGCGAAAAAGAGCGCAAGGAGTATCTTGAGGGGTGGCAAAGAGCGCGGGCGGATTTTCAGAATCATATCAAGCAGAAAGAGTACGAAATGGGGGAATTCAAAAAGTTTGTGGCGGATAATCTTCTTTCGAAAATTTTTCCGATTTTGGATAATTTAACTCTCGCGGCATCTTTAACGCCCGAAAATTTAAAAAGTGACCCGTGGGTTGTAGGGATTACAAATGTGAAAAGGCAGTTGGAGGGCATATTAAAAGAGGAGGGCGTTGAGGAAATCAAGGTTAACAAAGGGGACGATTTTAATCCGTCCTTCCATGAAGCAATAGGAGAAAGCGAATCCGACGCGGAATCGGGAAAAATCAGCGATGTGGTGCAAAAAGGTTATGTTTTGCGGGGAAAAGTAGTTCGGGCGGCAAGAGTGAAAATAGCTAAATAATTCTTAACTCAAATTTTTGTTCGGTTTTCAATGGCAAAGCGTAAAATTGCTTGATTCATTGAAAATTGGAATTAAAAATTATTTAATATGCCAAAAATACTGGGAATAGATCTTGGCACGACAAACTCCGCTATGGCAATAATAGAAGCGGGACAGCCTAAAATAATCGAAAACAAAGAGGGCAACAGGACGACTCCATCCATTGTGGCTATCTCGAAAAGCGGAGAAAGAGTGAGCGGGCTTCTTGCGAAGAGACAAGCCGTAACAAATCCCGCTAATACTATTTTTTCAGCTAAGCGTTTAATAGGAAGGAAGTTTCAGGATGCGGAAGTTCAGCGCGATAGAAAACTTTTGCCCTATGAAATTCGCGAGTCAAAAGAAGGCGGAGTAGAGGTGAAGATGGGCGATAAGTGGTATAGACCAGCGGAAATATCCGCTATGGTTCTTCAAAAGTTAAAGCAGGACGCGGAAGAAAAAGTTGGAGAAAAAATCGATGAAGCTGTCATAACAGTTCCGGCCTATTTTGACGACTCCCAAAGAAAAGCGACAAAAGATGCCGGGGAAATAGCGGGTTTCAAGGTGCGGCGAATTATAAATGAGCCGACTGCCGCGGCATTGGCGTATGGTCTTGAGAAAAAGAAGGATGAGCAGATAATGGTGTATGATTTTGGCGGCGGAACATTTGATGTTTCCGTACTTGAAGTTACAGCAGATACGGTGGAAGTCAAAGCGACCGGAGGAGATACGCATCTTGGCGGAGACGACTTTGACCAGAAAATTATCGGCTGGATAATAAGCGAGTTTAGAAAGCGGGATGGCGTAGATCTCTCGAAGGATACGCTCGCGCTTCAGCGACTGAAAGACGCGGCCGAAAAGGCAAAGCACGAGCTTTCAAGCTCGCTTGAAACCGAAATAAATATACCATTTATAACTTCAGATGCTTCAGGCCCCAAGCATCTCGATCTAAAGCTTAAAAGATCGGAGCTTGAAGAATTGGTTCGTGAATTTATCGAAAGAGCCGAAGAAAAGGTGCGGGAAGTTATCAAAGATTCGGGTTTTAAGGTTGAAGATATAGACGAGATAGTTCTTGTAGGGGGGCAGACGAGAATGCCAGCTATCCAGGAATCAGTAAAAAATATTTTCGGAAAGGAACCAAATAGAAGCATAAATGCCGACGAGGTGGTTGCCGTAGGCGCGGCTATACAGGCCGGAATTTTTCAGGGAGAGGTTAAGGATGTTTTGCTTCTGGATGTAACGCCCTTATCGCTTGGAATAGAGACCCTTGGCGGAGTTATGACAAAGTTAATCGAAAAAAACACAACAATTCCGACTGCCAAATCGCAAGTTTTTTCAACGGCGGCGGATAATCAGCCGTCGGTTGAAATCCATGTGCTTCAGGGCGAGCGTGAAATGGCGGGAGATAACAAGACGCTAGGCAGGTTTATATTGGACGGCATTCCTCCCTCGCCGCGTGGAATACCGCAGGTGGAAGTAACCTTCGACATCGACGCAAACGGAATACTAAGCGTAAAGGCCGTGGATAAGGCAACCGGCAAGGAGCAATCAATACGGATAGAATCGTCATCGGGACTTTCTAAAGAAGATATAGAGAGGATGAAAAAAGAAGCGGAACAGCACGCGGATGAAGACCGGGCAAAAAAAGAAAAAACCGAAATAAGAAATAGCGCGGATCAGATTGTTTATGTCTCGGAAAAAGGCCTTAGAGAAGCGGGTGACAAAATAGATAAAGATTTAAAGAGGGAGGTTGAAGAGAAAATAGAAGCTCTGAAGAAGGTTAAAGACAGTGATGATGTGGAGGCCATTAAGTCGGCAGTTTCGGACTTGAGCCAATCAACTCAAAAAATTGGGCAGGCAATGTATTCAAAGGCGGGCGACCAAAATTCGGAAAATGCGGGAGGAGAACAAAATACCAGCAAAGAAGGCGATGTGCCATCCTCAAACGAGCCGGAAAAGAAATAGGCGCTGTTATTGCCTATAAAAAATTTTGCGGTATGGTATAATATCAGCAATACCATGTTGCTCGGCGGAATATTCAACAAGAAAATCAAAGAACTCAAGGATTTGAGTAAAAGCGAGTCATTTAGCGATAAGACCCCGGAGGAAGTTGCCGCAAGTTTTTTTCTCGGCATCAAACGATCGCAATGGTTTTTTTCGATTGTTTTGATTGTAACCGGATTTCTTGGGTGGGTTCTGCTGTATCTGGGCCTTTACAGTAATTTCGGGGGGTTGAAAATTTGGGCATACATAATACTTTCGCTTTTTGTTTTATCTACTGGCATAGGATTGAGTTACTACCTTCTGCATCCGAGGCGTTTTGCCATTTTCACATATCTAGTTATTTCACTCGGGGCATTTATGGTTTTCGGCGCGAAAGGGATTGTCGGATTTGCCATAGTTGTTTTTTTTCTTGCCACATTATGGGGTTACACGATAGTAAAACGCGAGCAGGAAATAATAATCCCTATTCTTTTCAGCCGACTTTTGCGCAAGGGTTTGCCTGTATTTTTCACCGGACTTGCTTTTACTTTTGCCGCGTTTTTCAATTCATCGCCCCTTGGACAAATTTTGGGCGGCAAGCCGCATATTCCAAGGCAATTCATTGATGTTTCTTTGGTTCCGATTGAATACGCGATAAGAATAGCAGTACCAGGGTTTAGCAAGGATATTAAAGTAAGCGAATTCGAGAATCTGACTATCCGCGGAGTCCCTGAATTTTTTAAAGCGCCTCCCCAAGCTATAAAATCCGCGATTTCGAATGTATTGTCGCATTTGCCGGAAGAGTCAAGGAATAAAAGTGTCAGCGATTTTTTCTATACAACGATAAATATGCAACTCGGCGCGATACTTGCGCCATACGAGGAATTTTTATCTTTTGTATTTTTATTTGGATTATTTCTGGTATTTAGAACTGTGGGCGTGCCTATAATGTGGCTATCTTTGGGTTTCGGATGGCTTATTTCCAAACTTTTATCGCATTTTAAGATTTTGCATTTGAGGAAAATAATGGTAAAGAAGGAAGAAATCGTGCTTTAGGTTTATACTTTATTGGATTATTATAAAATTGTTTTGATTTGAAATGTGAAGGACTACTATGTAATTCTCGGCGTTCCGAGGAATGCCGAGAAAGAGGATATAAAAAAAGCTTACCGAAAATTAGCGCATCAGTTTCATCCCGATAAAAAAGGAGGGGATGAAAAAAAATTCAAAGAAATCAACGAAGCGTATCAGGTATTGGGAGATGACAGCAAGAGATCCCAATACGATAAATTCGGAAGAACATTCGACGGTTCTGCGGGAAAATCGGGGTTCGAGGGTTTTGATTTCAGCGGATTTTCGGGCTTCGGAAAAGGGTTTAACTCCCAGAATTTTGAATTTGATTTGAACGATGTTTTTTCTGAATTTTTCGGAGGCAAATCCTCGCGGACGCGCGCAAGGGAAGGAAGAAGAGGAAGCGATATTCAGGTTGATATGTCCGTAAATTTGGAAGAAGCATTTAGGGGTATCGAGAAGGAGATTTCATTAAAAAAATATGTCGTGTGCGAAGTATGCTCGGGCCGAAGGAATGAGCCCGGCACCGTTTTGAAATTGTGCTCCAAATGCAATGGCCGCGGAGAAATAAAGATGGAGCAGAAGATGCTTTTTGGCTCGTTTTCACAAGTCATTGTGTGCGTTGAGTGCGGCGGTACCGGAAAAATACCAGAAAAAAAGTGCTCAAAATGCAAAGGGATGGGAAGGGTTCAGAATATTGAAAAAATAAATATTCGGATCCCCGCGGGCATAAGATCGGGAGAGATTATACAGTTTACGGGAAAAGGTGAAATGGGGGATGGGTCAGCGGGCAATCTTTATGTTAGAATTAGAGTTAAAGAGCATTTGAAATTCGAACGGCATGACGACGATATTTATTCAAATGAAACTATAGGCGTTTCGCAAGCGGCGCTTGGCGATAAAATAAAAGTGGAAACGCTTGGGGGGGTTCACGAAGTGCATATACCAAACGGTTTTCAATCCGGAGGAATGATAAAACTGTTCGAGAAGGGAATGCCGCGAATGGGAAGATCGGGTACGGGAGATCACTATGTCCGTATAAATGTCAAAATACCAGAGCATCTCTCAAAGAAAGCAAAGCAACTTTTTGAAGATTTGAAAAAAGAGAATATTTAGATAATAATTTATAGCAAAAAATTTTGTGTCTTCACTCGCTACATTAGCTTCTTCGCTAAACAATTTCAGCGTGTCATGGGATCTCGGCATAATAATTTTTGTTTTTATCGCAATATTTCTTTACGCATTTACGATAGGACAGAAAAAACTGATTTATTTTCTATTAAGTTTATACTTGGCGCTAGAAATATCGGGAATGTTTCCGTACGGTGAAAAATTAACGGAAAATATGTCTGAATACCATAAATTCCTTGCTAGAAGCGGAATTTTGCTTTTGACGGCTTTGGTGATTTTTGTTCTATCCGCGGGATCCATTTTAAGATTGTCATTTCGATCCGGAAAAAAGGAATCAAGCCGGCTATGGCAGAAGATAGCCGTAGGCATTGCTTCAGCGGGACTTTTGATTTCCTCATGCCTTGCGTTATTGCCTCAATCGTATTATAGTAAACTTTCCACAATTACGCTGGAATTTTTTGTGCTGAATAATTCGTATTTTTGGTGGATGTTGTCGGGAGTGGCGGTTCTGATTCTTTTAAGGAGAAAAAAAGAATAACTTTCGGAAAATTATATCGCGCTTAAGATACTGTCGTTTAGTTGGTAGAGTAGTTCCTTTTTAAGTCAGAGACGATCCGTCCGGGGAAGAAGGGGGACGGCGGAATATTATACTATTTGTTTAATGCGCCCATAGCTCAGTTGGTAGAGCAGCTCCCTTTTAAGGAGATGGTCGCAGGTCCGATCCCTGCTGGGCGCACTACTTGAGAAATATTCGATATGAGCCGTAAAAGCAGGATAAATTCCAGATTTTTGTGTTAAGTTGACTTTCCCAGCGTTATATTCTATAATTTCTGAAGATTTTGGTTCGTAGTTTTATATGCGAAACAGAAGCTAATTTAAGAACCAAAGGAGGAGAGAAATTAGATGACGGAGTTTCAGTTCTCTATACCTACTAAGGTGAATAGAGATGATGCGATAAGGCGCATTTTATCCTTTGCCGCGGATACCAAAAAAAAAGTTGACGGCAAATTAGCCGGATTCCGCATGGAATGGATCGGAAATTTATTAAAATTCAATTTCACATTCGATGGGTTTCCCGTCAGCGGAGTCTTAACCGTGGGGGATCAAAATTTGGAAATATCGTTAGACCTGCCTTTAATGGCTATGTTCTTTAAGAAAAAAATCAGGTCTGCGATTACACAGCGGGTAGAGAGTGTTCTATCTGCCGAATAAGTAAAAATGGCATTGTTCGCACAATGCCATTTTCTGTTTGTATGGGGGAATATTTTACTATAAGGATATCAGATGTTTCAAAATTATGTTTTGATAGAGGCCGTTTTGGGTAAAGTTTATGCCGTAACTAACGGGAGCTATGGCTAGAAATCCTGCAATGGCAAAGAGTAAAATTGCCGAAACAAAAGGCGCCGTATATTTTTTGAGGGGCTTTTTTGAAATTATCCATTGGATGAGACACCCGGATATAAGCAAAGAAAACGCAAGCGGGAAAAAGTAGTGGTACAAAAATAAGGGGCGTTCGATTAGCGCGAACGGAAGATAGCTCGCGACCCAACCCGAAAGGAGAACAGCTATCGGAAATGCCGGAGGAAGATTTGATTTCCGGAATAGCAGTTTGAGGAATAATAGAACAAATCCTGCCGCAACGGAAAACAGGCCAATCATCCAAATAAAAGGATTCCCCGCGAGCCATATCTGTTTCGCGATTCGTGAAGATCCGTATGCCGTTTCAGTATATTTATCCCGTACTTGAGTTGGAGAACCCATCCAATAGTATATCGGTTTTTTATTGATAGCGAGTTCATTCCATGAGCTTGAGTAAGGATGCTCGGCGTTTATATTTTTATTGTATTCATACATACTTTTATTAAGCAAAATAAATTTCTGGAAAAACGGTTTTGTCCAAAATTCTCGCGAAAGATAGATGTCACCTGGTCCGGGATTCGAAGAAAGGGAAAAGTGCGCGGCAAAAGAAGTCGCGTATAGAGCTAGAGAAACAATGAAAAGAACGGAGATTTTCGCGGCGAACCATTTAATTGACCGATTGTGCCACAGGGAGAAAAGCATAACAATGCCAAAGGGAACAACTATGGCAAGCGCGGTCCATTTTATCGCGTAGCTTGCTCCAAAAAGGATCGCGGCAAAAAAGAGAAGCAAGATTTTAGTTTTTCGATTTGAGGCGCGCTCTTGTTTAAGCAGGATTAAAAGCGCGGAAAACCCGAAGAATAAAAGAGGAATATCGAGAAACGCGAATCGAGATTGCACTAGTAGAGCGTTTTCAAAAACAAAAAAAAGCCCAACAAGAAACGCCGTAAATTTTGATCTGGTTATTTCGAGGGCAATAAGAAAAAATACGACAGGCAAAAAAATTCCGGCAAGAAGCGGAAATAATCGCAGAAGAAAAAGATCTTTCGCGGGGTATTGCTGGCCTATAAGAGTGAGATCCGAAGATAGATTCGCGCCTCCGAGTTTCGCGATTCCGGCAATAATAATTTTTCCAAGAGGGGGGTGTATGTCAAAATGCCGTTCGCCGGTTATGTATGACCGGACAAATGTTCCAAAGTGGACTTCATCAAAGACCACTTCGTTTGGAGTATTGAAAAACGCAAGATGAGTCGCGGCGGAAAGGGCGAGAACCGCGAAGAGAAGCTTTGGCGTATTTGCGACGCCCAAGATTGAGTGTGCGATGTTCATAAGTTTTTTATAGCATAGAGCAATGGGACTTTCAATTTTCCATACGCCTACCTAAGACGCGGGGATTATGGTACAATTTTATAATAATCATTTTAATTACAAAATACGCGAGCTTATTTATTCTTATCTTCAATGCAAAATTCACCAGAAAATATATCTGCTTCCGAGGAAAACACAGATGCTAAGGGAAGGACTAGCAAGATCGAAGCTATTGGAATCGTTGAGTTTTATCATCCTTCTTACAGTGATATGGATGGTATCACAAAAGCGGAACAGTACGCGGATGATTTAGCCGAAGAGGCGCACGAGAGAGATTCGTTTTCTTATATTCCCTTTGATCCGGTGCGGGAATTAAGAAAGATACGAAACTTGTCTCCCGAAGAAAATACATTGCCCCCCTCGGAGAAAAGAAAGATGCGGAGAGAGCGTATTTTGGAGTTTAAGAAAAATATGATGCTCCAAAAAGAAGGAATAGCAAGGATCATCAATGACTTAGTGGACGCTGTTCGGTCATCTCCGGATTTAACCAAAGAAGCTTTAACATCAAAAGTTATGGCGTTCGCGCCGCAATACAAATTAACCGAACACAACATATTTTTATTTGAATACGCCATCGAGGAATATGCAGACAAACACGCGGCAGTGGAAAAATATCGAGCTATGTATGAAAACAATGCTGATTTATTCGAAGCGTGTTTTGGAATGAAACCAAAGGGGAAAGTGGAAGTTATAAAAGGTCCGATGACATTATGTTTTCGATGTTTCGATAAGACAGATTATGCTTTTGCGTCCAGTTTTTCAAAACATCGGGGCGATGAGAAGCGTATGGCGTTCGAAGATCTTGATTTTTCGAGTATTAATGAAGGCGTATCGTTGGGTGAGGTAAAAATTGAGGAATTGGATGGAACGGTTACAATAGAAAATGTAAGCGATACTGAATCTGCACAAATAGATGGATACTCGGAACGCGTAAGGATTCATGAAGATCAGCATCAATTAAACCGACTT